>OFFD01000001.1_pt1 | contig 296818 bp, 269 predicted proteins | sample 1521291 | NCBI WGS metagenome assembly OFFD01 (sample SAMEA3504103, study PRJEB24116) | mouse gut metagenome | biome: mouse gut; feature: mouse-associated habitat; material: faeces | place: Denmark | collected 2011 | reverse complement strand
GAGTACGTTGGAAACGGAAAGTAGCAGCGAGTAAGCGCGGAATGTCACCTTGCATTGCAGACCATGCAGACCGACCACAGCCGACAAATGGCAGAAGTAGAGCGGAAGCACCGCAGGGAGATAGCGGACAAGGAAGCGAGGCGCAAGGAGGAAATATCGTTTCTGAAAACGGTAATCGCAAGGGTGGCGGCATGGTTTCCCTATTTCCATGAAATGCTCCGTATCGAAAACCTCAGCCGCCTTGTCGGGTTCAGCGACGGGCAGACGGCAACGCTCGTCAAGGGAAAGCTGTTGGAGTATGCAGGGGAACGCTATTCGGAAGAACACGGACGGAAATTCAAGACCGAAAAGGCTGGGGTTCAAGTACTGAAAGACCCGACGGACGGGATAAAATTAGTTCTTGCCATCGACCGAAAGCCCATTGCCAAGTGGTTCAAAGAGCAATTTGAGAAACTTCAGCAGAACATACACCGACCCATGCAGCCGCAAAGGAAAGGCAGGGAGATGAAGTTATAACCGTTTTATCTCGCTGGAAAACAATAAAAAAAGTGCTGTTCACCATTTCACATGAACGGCACTTTATGTATCTTTGCCTGTCGTTTTACATTTTTACAATCACAAATGTCTTATCAAATAATCGTGTAATAAAATCGTTTTTAATATGATTGAAACAGAACGCCTGATTTTAAGAGAAATACTGCCTTCGGATGCAGATGCCATGTTTGAACTCGACTCCGACCCTGAGGTACACAGATATCTCGGCAACGCCCCCGTGAAAAACAAGAAGAGGATTCTTGAAATAATAGATTTCATAAGAGGACAATATAATGCGTTTGGTATTGGGCGATGGGCTGTTGTTTTGAAGGAGAACAATAAATTTATTGGATGGGCAGGACTTAAATATGTAAATGAACCGATGAATGCTCTTCCTTGCTATTATGATTTGGGTTATAGATTTGCACGGAAATATTGGGGCAAAGGATATGCTACAGAAGCTTCTATTGCTTTGATGGATTATGCTTTCAATAAACTGAAGATTCCGTGTGTCTATGCCCTCATTGAAACCGACAACTTGAAATCAAGGCGTGTTTTAGAGAAAGTAGGATTCCACGAAGATAAGTCTATGACGATTGATGGTGTGCCTCATGTACAATTTAAAGCAATAAAACCAATATAAGGACGTGAACCATATTTATATGGAACATCATAATAAGAAATACGTTTATTGGTTGTGTGTCATCGTGATAGCAATGTTCGTTTTACCTTGTGTGGTAGCTCGCCTCGCATCAGAATGTAACGGCATGACATTGTGCATAATATTGTTCTTAGTCCTCAATCCGGTGTTATCGTATTGGGGACTTTTTGTAAAAAAAGCATCAAACAGATGTGGAGTTGATTTCAGCGGTGATGTTTTTTTTCTGGAATATGGCTGTCTTTCTAAATAAAGGAAATCTGTTTCCTGATATACCCCACACTCTATCTTGCTTTGGGTTGGAGTACGATGTCCGTAATTGAATATCTAAGTAGAACATGAATACGAAATTATGACTAAAGTGATCTTTTAGAATTGATAGGCAGAGTGAACTCCCCCTACGAGTCGTGAATAAAAGGCAACGAGATGATTTTATCGGGTATGAAATAAATATATTATAACACATTGGCACTTTGAGAAAAACATATTATATTTGCAAACAAGAGAGTTATTTGCTAGCATAGCAACACTGAAATTCGCACGCTTGCTAAATCGTTACCTCTATTTCTCAAATAATTAGCTAAAAGTTTATTCTTCAATCAGTTAAGTCAAACCGATAAAAATCAAAAATAGATTGTTCCCTACCAGCCATTATAAACCATGAGAATAAAAGAATATTCCACAAACGAACTGTTGATGATTGCCAATAATGTAACTAGAGAATATCCGGACAAGAAAGTCAGGCAAGCAAAACTAGAGCTGTACAACCGTGGCGTAACCGACAAGGTGATAGCCGACATCATGGAAGAAAAAGAAGAAGCCTTTATGAAAAGGCTAGATGCTGCCGCACGTGCGGAACAAGCGAGAATTGACAGGAATAATGAAAAGAACAGAAATGTCAGTTATCAATTATGGGAAATGCTGATAATGTTTATATTTGCACCGTTCTATTTATTTAAGCGGCATTATTCACCCAGTGAATGCTTTCCTAAACTGAGACAATTGAAAGAAGAAAAGTATGACCTGAAATTCAAACAGCGCATCGCATGTTTGCTTGCAGGAGATATAGCTTGGGTGGTTACCTATTGGTTTTATTACACCTTTATAGTAGATTAGAAAAATAAGTTTGTGATAATGAATTGGTATATATATTGGTTTATAGCGAGCAGCTATTTCGTCAAGCACCTATTTGGCTTCCTTACCAAAAGGGCACAAGGCGTCTCCCTCTACTTCGCGATACTTCTCACCCCTGCGTTCGCCCTCTACTCCATCCTGTTTATCGGGATAGACAGACTCTTGGGCACACGTATATATAATGAATATTATTGGGTGCTGGGATTGGTGGTCGCCGCATCGCACATTGTCCTGTTCTGCTTGAACACCAAACTGTCCTACCGCTGGGAAGATACATACCGGAAGTGCTGCACGGACCGGAAGAATATGATTTCGGTAGCTGTCTCGGTGGTAGCGGTGGTGGTGTGGATTGTTTTGTTGGCTAAATGGGTACATAAATGAAAAAAGGAATAAAAAAAACGGATAATTATTTTGAGCGTAACCGGAGAATCCGGCTAGCACGAAATTACAGGTACAACTTTATCGACTACCTCTATTATCAGGGAGAGCGATACAGTAAGAAATATCTCAGCAGTTCAGGCAATTGGTTAATAACACAGTATTGGATGGGGTTTGTTTTCTGGCCGCTTCTGCCTTTTTGGATGCCTCACTATACCGATATTCTGGGGAATATATTGGAAAAAATGAATTTAACGGATAATCTTCATCCGATAATGGGGATGTTGGTTCTTTTTCTTCCAATGCTCGCCGCAATATCACTTCCGTCCGGTCTATGGTGCTTGTTGAGATACAATAAAGACAGGGTGGCGGCTATAAAGCACCACTATCGTCAAAGTATATGGAAGGATGCAATCCCTATGTGGCTATTGTGGATGATTCCTCTTTTATTTGACATATTACTATTAGTGATATATCTAACGATGATAAAATAAGCCGGAGGAAACAATAACAGTGCAAAGCCTTAAGGAGATAATTTATAAATAATTGGTAACAACAATAGGATGAAATAGCCATGAAAGCAAAATTAAAATACCCGATATTCAGCTTTACCCCCAAAGGCAATATGATTTATGTGTTTTGGGAAGAGGAACTGCATCAAACGACCAATATCGACCTGCTGAAAAAAAAGAAGAACTATATCGTAGTCGATTCCACCGGGACTAAATACGTGGAAATAGGGGCGCACATGGTGAAATGGAAAGGCATAGCCGGATATTTCACCGGGATGCAGGGACGTGTGATTTCCATTGAATACGAGTACGAGGATTGCCCCGAACCTTTCTCCTTACGCCAACTGCAAGAAAGGATAGCGGAAAGATACCCTAAAACACGCTGGTTCAAAGAAGAATGTTGGGACAGCGTAAACGACTTCCGGCAAACGATTTTCGCCTGCAAGACCTTTGAAGAACTTGCCGAAGTGATGATGCCCCGTCCCCTGACGTTACGTGCCCGCATCGCCAGATGGCTGCATCCCACCCCACAGGAAAAGAAAATACGGATAAAAATGCTTATATTTTTGATTATTTACCTGACGGTATGCTACCTGATATTCGGGTGGCAAAACTAAGCAGGGAGAAAGAGCATGGGTAACAAAAAGAATATTAACAAGGTCAATCAAATAGTAGAATGCAGTTCCTCATTAAACCCAAACAGTTAAATGAAAAATAGTATTTTTTATGCACCTTCCCAAACATTCAGAAGTTTCCAAATTTACTTTGTATAACCTTTTTCGTGAATATGCTTGTATATTGTATGCAAACCGCGTAGTTTTGTGTAGCATTCTAATATAAAACAGTTTAGATATGATGAAATGGATAAAGAAAATCTTCGGTCTTGCCCGTCCCGAACAAATAACGATGGAGCAAATAGAGCAGCTTCCGCCTGTCAAACTATGCCGAAAATTCATAGACGGAGAATTGGAAAGCGATACCGAGTGTGAAATGTTTGATAGCATAATGTGTGCTGTGGAATTGCATGCCGAAGTCTTTAATGGCGGTTTCAACCAGTATTATTACAATTCGGGCGGTGACCGTTCCGAACGTGCCCGAAGCACCTTTGCCTTATTGGGCGCCGACCGGATAGCCGATGTGGTGAAGCGTGCCAACGAGTGCTACACCGCCCACGAGGACAATCTGGAAACTCAATGGGAAGACAGAACAAAGGAAAGTCTTTGCAACAGTTATAAGGAGAAGCTTTTCGATACGCTTGATGAGGAATATTATGCCTTGATGAAAAATGACAAACAGCTATACGGAATGATAGGCACTTACATCAAGCAACATCCGCAGGAGTTCCTGACAAGGCGGAAAAAATGTGACAATATTTGTGACGGACAGAGCAATTCCCTTGAAGAGCCTGACGGAATATTGGAGTATAAACGTGAATTTACCCTTTGGGAACGTATTCAGGATTGGTTCTATCGTATATTCCTGTCGGTGCTTGCACTCATGTTTCTCTTTGTTATAATCAAAAAAGTGTGGCTATGGATTGCAGGATAATTACTATATGATGGAAACGATCAAAGCATTTATAGGCATCTTTATGATGATATTCATTCATCTGATTCTTCCGCTTGCAGGGATAATAGTTTACATCCGACTGATACGAAAGATGCGGCGGGAAGGTGTGCCGCACATTCCGAGAGGTGCATTGCTTCTGTTGTTCATCATCTATGGCGGTGTGCTGATGGAGATACTGACCGGACTGTTTTGGGTTGCGTCCGGAATGTCAAGTCTGGGACTTCTATTCTTGATATTCGCCGCCCCTGTCCTTTGTGGCGCGATAGTCCGGCAGCAACGGAATAATACCGGGATATCCAAATACCACCGCACCATACGCCGCATGGCCTTGTGGTATTTGTGGGCCGAAGCAGCTTTGGCAGGTATCATGCTGATATTTATTATTGTATCTATGGTTCGGGCAGCCGTCAATGCCGGATAGAAGGAATAAAAAGACTAATATCTTATCCATAATAGAAATTTAGTGTAAATCTATACCACAAAAGTAAAATGATAAATCCTCACTTCACACAGGTTTTCCCTATTCATCGATAGGAATATCACTATATTTTCATACTTTTGTACCTAATATTAAACACGCACACCTTCTATGCGTCCATATAATGCTATAAATAATATTTGTCGAAGTATCTTCTTTCTCCTCTTCCTTTCTACAGTTGCCCTGCAAACAACATTTGCACAACTAAGATACAGAAATGCCGATGAGCCATCTCTACCGGAGAAATACTCCCTACTAATGCTAACGATACTTCCCAGTTCCACTACGCTAGCCCTCGATTTGGAATGTGAAAATTCAGGAAATGCTTCGGCACTGTTGAGATTCCTGATGTTTTTGTTCGGCAGGGTGCTTTCTCCTCTAACGGGAATGGGCAATACGCTTTGTACCACAGGGATGATATTTATCGTTTGTTGTGCCGGGGCGTGGATATGTACTAAGAAGGCGATACGATGATTAAAAAAAGAAAATGCAGAACGAAGTTTCTTCTGCGTTTTCATATCTTTGCCATGATAACTGGAAAAAATCAATAAGACAGAGAATAAAGTGCGAAACAAAATGAATATCAATTCAACTTTATGATAAGAAAATTAGCAAAAACAGAGTATCCCCAAGCTATCGAATTATCTCTTGCTGTATTTACTGAATGTGGCAAAGCAGATTAGGACGAGGAAGGGCTTGAAACGTTTAAAAGTTTCATCGGAAATGAACAATTAATGGATGAACTTACCATTTATGGCGCGTTCTGTAATAATGAACTCGTTGGCATTATGGGTAGCAAAAATGAAGGAAAACACATTTCGCTTTTCTTTATCAAACCGATATACCACCGCAGGGGTATCGGGCGAAAACTTTTTGATTATGCTTATACTCTGAACGGACTCAGCACTACAGAAATTACAGTCAACGCTTCCACTTATGCTGTTCCTTTTTATGAAAGTCTGGGATTTCAGCCAATCGGTGATGCTCAATGTTATCACGGTTTGACTAGCATCCCAATGAAGAAACGGAAACAACTCTAACAACCATGAATATAGAAGATTACAGAGCATATTGCCTCTCCATGAAAGGTGCGACCGAGTGTATGCCTTTTGATGAATTTACCTTAGTATATAAGGTGATGAACAAGATGATATCCTACGCTCCTCTCAACCCGAAAGAAGGCCGTTTTTGGGCAAACGTGAAATGCGATCCGGATAAATCCGCCGAACTGATGGAGCGCTATGAGGGTATCTGTTTCGGCCCTCATTCTGATAAAAAATATTGGATTACTATTCTGCTGGAAAGTGATGTTCCGGATGAACTAATCAAGGAATTAATCAATCATTCGGTAGATGAAGTCATCAAGAAATTGCCCAAAAAGAAACAGGAAGAATATCGGAATATGCATTAATTATCTCATTCTAAAAGATTATAGCTTAAAATTAGGAAAAGAGCTGCTTATCTTGTATTTTCGCGCCACCAAAAACGAAAAAATAAAAAGAGAATGGATGTAATCAAGACATGGTTCGAAGGATTTGAGAAAGGTGTGACCCGACTTTCTCCGGCAGAAAGAGAAAACTTCTTTTGCGAATGTGGAAAAAATTGTGTGCAGAATGGAGTTTTGCCCATTTACGAGCAACTGTATGAGGATGTCAAAGGTGACTTGGATGCTTTTTTCACTAAAGCCAACGAGTTTGACCAAGTACGAGGCGAAATTGTGGAACATGGAAAAAGTTACAACTTGTGTTTTACCGCCTGCGTCTGCCCGTTGCATCAATCGGGTTATGTCAATACTCCGTTGCTATGTGAATGTTCTCGCCAAAGTGTGCTTTACACCATGCATAAGTTGTGGAAAGATAAGAAATTTGAGGTGACGCTTTGCGGAACGGTATTGGGGGGAGATAATGAATGCAAACTCAATATCAAGGTGCTCGATACACCTGCCGCAACTTAATTATCAACCTATTCTGTCATTTACGATAATTGAAAAATGAAAACAATTCATATTCTTTACCTCGCTGTCTTCGGTCTGTTCATAGGCGGATGTTCTTCACAAAAATCCCGGAAGGAATCCTTTTCCGTGTCAACCAATCAGGAAACCCCGGCTAATCTGAATGTTTTAAAGAGCCATATAGAAACCATCATTAAGGATAAAAAAGCGACTGTAGGTGTGGCTGTCATACTGAATGGAAAAGACACGCTGACCATTAACAATACCGAAAAATATCCGATGATGAGTGTCTACAAATTTCATCAGGCGTTGGCTGTCTGCGATTATTTGGAGAAGAAAAATATTCCACTCACTACCCTGCTCCATTTGGACAAGAAGTTTTTTAAGCCCGATACTTACAGCCCTTTGCGCGATAAATATCCGCAGGGGGACTTGGACCTCTCGCTTGGTGAGTTGCTGACTTACACCCTGCAACTGAGCGATAATATAGCTTGTGACATCTTGTTCGATTACATTGGCGGAGTAAATGTGGTGGACGAATATATTCATTCTTTAGGCATAAAAGAGGTATCTATCACCACCACCGAAGATGAAATGCATCAAGACATGGAAGATTGTTACGAGAATTGGAGTACTCCCCTGGCCGCAGCTTCTCTTTTGGAAATATTTACAACTAATGATTCTTTGCGAAATGAATATACTGATTTTGTGAAGCGCACCATGATAGAATGTCAAACCGGAAAAGACCGGTTGGTTGCCCCATTGTCCGAAAACGGTATTATCATCGGCCACAAAACGGGAACTTCCGACAAAAACTCTCGCGGTGAATATATCGGTACAAATGATATAGGCTTCGTTACTTTACCCGATGGTACGCGGTACACTATTGCCGTATTCGTCAAAAATTCTCAGGAAGAGATGGACGCGAATGCCAAAATAATTGCTGATATATCGGCAGCCGTCTATCAGTTTGTTTGCCAAAAACTTCCTGCTCCTTCTTCTGAAAAAAAACTATCACTAACTAATAAAACAGGTAACAATGAAAACTAAAAATTATCTTTTGGCACTATTCGCGCTATCTTTAGCATCATGCACTGTCTATCAAGTGCCTGTTAACGAATTTGCCCAACAAATTGAGAACAGCCACATCGAAAAGCGAAAAATAGAAGTTGGTAGTGGCGGTCTTGTTTCGTGGTGGGCTGCCGACAGTTTATATACAAACGGTTTGCACACACTGAAATGTTATGATAAAAAGGGTAATGCGAAAGAGATAGAAGTGACTCCTGGAACGGTTGTCAGGTTCACCACCAATGACGGCAAACATGCCACTTATTACTTCGATTCTGTCATTTGGGGTGATACGGCAGTTACCGGAACGACTTCGCGCATCCTGAATATGCAGAAAATTATCGCAAAGAATGAGATTAAGAAAATAGAAATTGATAACAACAGAAAATCAGGACGATATAAATAAGTAAGAAATACGTTTCTAAAGATAATTAAGAAAGATGGGGGCTTCAATTACAAAAATAGCAGATAACAAGAAACGTTATTTGGATTTACTGCTACTTGGAGATGAACAGGAAAGCATGATAGACCGCTATTTGGAGCGTGGCGAAATGTTTGTCCTCGAAGATGATGGAGTCAAGGCCGTCTGTGTGGTTACAGGCGAGAGCCGGGAAGTCTGCGAACTGAAAAACATAGCTGTCACTCCCACTGCACAACGGCAGGGATATGGCAGAAAACTGATAAATTATTTGATAAATCATTATTCCGGCCAGTACACACAAATGATAGTGGGAACCGGAGAAGTACCGAGTGCCATTGCGTTTTATGAGAATTGCGGATTTGAATATTCGCATCGCATAGTGGGCTTTTTCACTCAAAATTACGACCATCCTATCATTGACAATGGAGTTTTACTAAAGGATATGATTTACTTAAAACGCAAGATATAAAGCTACCCCATCGGCTTTTTTACCTATTCTCCCGATACTGTTTGGGAGACAGTCCTACCTCTCTTTTAAAGTAAATCCTATCTGCATGGCTTTCACACAGGCTATCATACAGGGATAAATGAAAGAAATCCTTTACAATCATATTTTCTCTGTGGAAAATATGATGACCGAGTTCATCCTGCTTGAACACGGGCACGGATGGAATAGTTTGTGAATGCAAAGTAAAGGATGTTAGGGAGTAACAAAGAAGGAAAGGAGAGAGGATTTCTCCGTTTATGGGTTTTTCGGATTTTTATTTCTATTATGGGTATGGAATATACATTCGGTCGACAACAAACAGATAACATTAACAATGATAAGTTGTACATCATTGTGCTCTCATGCTCTCACCCTATATATAACAAGCTAATTATAAATGACTTATGTGATGATGGTAAAAAATGTTAGCTCTCACTTGTACTCTCATGCTCTCACTACATTTTGAAGCATATTCCTGCATAATACGCTTTCCATCAGCTATATAGCCTTTTTTACAGGCTGTTCCGGCTTGATATAGAGTAGGGTGTTTTCAGACGTTTTCATTATAAAAAGTGCGCATAAAGCATGGAATATAACAGCTGACGAAATCTTGGCGGCAGTAAAGAACAAGACGTTTTCAAAAAACCTCGTTATCTTTTCAAAAAAGCTCCTTATCTTTTTAAAAAAGCTCTTGCTCTTTTTTTTAAATGTCCTTGTCTTTTGGGTGTACACTTCACACATACGTACGCATGAGCCGATACGTACGTCCGCGTAGGCCTACACGTATATACGCATAAGCCCACACGTACGTCCGCATAAGCCTACACATATATATGTGTGTCAAATCCCTAATATTCTTGGTGAAGAAGAACTGAATATATTTTCTTATTCAAAAAAATAATGTACCTTTGCGGCATGTTAAAAACTCAACTATCGGATTTGGTGTTGTAAACAATCTGTTCTGATACAACAGATTGTCCTTTAGTTTGCTCTCGGATAAATCTTTTCGAGAGTGATTCCTTTATTACTATAATTTAAAATTTTAATCCGCATATAAGTGATGAGGATATTGCTATACCCACACGTATATGCTAAATACATTACGATAATGAATAACGATAACAATACAATTCTAGGATTCGACGTTAATTTAATTTGTGAATATTTTCTAAGTACAGAACGACAAGGCCCCGGAAGTCCCGAAGTAACCCTTAAAGCGCTGAGTTTTATAGATAACCTTACGGATAAATCCCTTATTGCCGACCTCGGTTGCGGAACGGGTGGCCAAACAATGGTATTGGCACAACATGCGCCGGGAAGCATTACAGGCATCGACTTTTTTCCAGGATTCATTGACCGCTTCAACAGCAATGCCGAAAAACTGCATCTTCAAGATAGAGTAAAAGGGATTGTCGGTTCTATGGACGACCTTTCTTTTAAGGAAGAATCTTTGGACTTAATTTGGTCTGAAGGAGCTATTTATAATATCGGTTTTGAACGGGGAGTGAACGAGTGGCGTAAATATTTGAAAACAGGCGGATATATTGCTGTTACCGAAAGTGTTTGGTTTACCGAAGAGCGTCTGGCGGAGATTCATGATTTCTGGATGAGCGTTTATACGGAAATAGATACGATTCCAAACAAAGTAGCCCAGATACAAAAAGCAGGCTATGTTCCCGTTGCTACGTTTATTCTTCCGGAAAATTGCTGGACAAAACATTATTTTGCTCCACAAGCTAAAGCAGAAGAAATTTTCCTTAAAAAGCATGTGGGAAACAAAACTGCCGAAGAACTGGTGGCATCCAATCATCATGAAGCCGAACTGTACAGCAAGTATAAAGAGTATTACGGTTATGCTTTTTTCATTGCAAAAAAGATAAAGTAATGATTGGTTCAAGCGGAAAACATGACTTTTTCGGCTTTGGAATACGAAAAACGTAAAAGTTAATAAACGAAGCGTAAAGCGTTTAGGTAGAGGTTGTATCAAAAATCCGATACCACTATTCTATAGTTTGTCATTCTGAGTAATATAAAGAATCCGTAAATGGAAAAAACAGATTCTTCACTAACAAAATGACAATATAATGGAATAGTTTAGTAATGATACAACCTCTCTTTTTTCTCATTTATGTAAAATTAGCAAGATTGAACAATGCTTTATCACCACGAATTGCGTACTTTTGCTTCCACAAATAGACAGTAAATACTTTTTTGTGGTATGGAATGGCTATTTGAAATACACCCTAAAACAAGAATCATGGAAGAAAAATATATAACATTAGATAAAAGCAACATTGATAATGAACATATCTGTTGCGCATTTTCTGATAAGAAATGCCAAGAGGGTTACGCCTTGAAAAAAGAGTGGTTGAAAAGAGAGTTTGACAATGGATATGTTTTCAGACGACTGGATGCGAGGGCTAAAGTTTTTCTGGAATATGTTCCGGCAGAGAAGGCTTGGATTCCTGTAGATGCTCCCAATTACTTAATGCTGAACTGTTTCTGGGTATCAGGACAATATAAGGAAAAAGGGCACGGGAAGGCTTTGTTGCAATCAGCCATTGATGATGCCAAATCTCAAGGTAAATACGGCCTGGCAACGGTAGCGGGTATAAAAAAGCTCCACTTTATGAGTGATACAAAATGGTTGCTGAAACAAGGCTTTGAAATTGTGGAAAAATTATCAAATGGTTTTGCGCTGCTTGTGCTGAAATTTGATGATGCCTGTCCCACTCCTTCATTTAAAGAATGTGTGAAGAGTGGAGAATGCCTGGAGAAAAACGGACTGGTAGCTTATTATACCCATCGTTGTCCGTATACGGATTATTATGTAAACGGCTCTCTATGTACATTGGCACAGGAACATAAGATTCCGTTGAAAATTATAAAAATTGGAACAATGGAAGAAGCACAGTCATCGCCTACACCTGCTACAATATTTTCTTTATTTTACAATGGGAAATTTATCACGACAGATCTCAGTGTATGCACGGATAAACAATTTGAAAAGATGCTGAGTAATGTATTAGTAAACATTGACAAATAAATTTAAGAATAAAATGAAGAAAAAAAATGATTATTCGTTTAATAACTTCAAATGAAAATACAGTTGGATGATACATGAAAAACCTAATGAAACGTGCCATACCGCTTTATACATTCTATAAGAATAAATACGGAAGCGAACTATTGATAGATATCGTGGAGTTGAAAGATATAAAGAAATTTATAGCCGGAAAGCAGGCTCATACCTTGTCTTATTATGACATTACTTTCATAACCGAAGGAGAAGGGGCCTTCAGCATTGGCAACCAAACGCATCATGCCGTTCCCAAGGACGTTTTTTTCTCCAAACCGGGAGAAATCCGGAACTGGGATATTCATCATATAGACAATGGCTTTGCCTTGATTTTTGAAGATGAATTTCTCTCTTCTTTTTTCAAAGATTCGCTGTTCGTGCAGCATCTCGCCTTTTTCAAGCCCGGTACCACCTCTGCCAAACTTCACTTGTCCGAAGCGCTTTATGTCCGTTTTCTTTCACTTCTCCAAAATATCAAAAAAGAAATAGACGCGTATCAGTCCAATGACGTGCATGTGCTTAGGGCGTTGCTCTACGAAGCACTCATGTTGCTCAACCGCGCTTATCAATCTCTTCCGGCAGATGACAAACAAAACGAAACCGGGAATCCCTACATAGGGCGTTTCATCCGGCTGGTCGATGAATATGCAGAATGCGAACATTCCGTACAGTTTTATGCGGAACAGCTTTGCATCACTCCTAATTATCTGAATGAGCTGGTCAGTACGACATTGAATATCAGCGTCAAACAATATATAAGAAATAAAATAATGGAACGAGCCAAGAATCTGCTCGTTTATACCCGGCAACCGATATCCGAGATAGCAGAAACGCTCCACTTCTCTACAGTTTCTTATTTTGTCCGCAGTTTTCGTCAGCATACGGGCACGACTCCCCTGCTCTATCGCATGGGACATCAACCATGAAAAGTGACATTTCATCCTTGGTTTTTATGCCTGTGCATCTCGCCTGTTTCTCTATCTTTGCAGGCAGTTATTAACCCATAAATAAAACAAAAAAGATGAGAGATGCAGAAAAAACAGTAGGCAATATTGTTGACAAGCAGAGTGTTTCCTTTGTTGGTTCCATAGACGCAAACGGTTTTCCCAATATGAAGGCCATGTTGCAGCCCCGAAGACGGGAAGGTATCAGGACGTTCTATTTCACTACAAATACGTCTTCCATGCGTGTGGCCCAGTATCGGAACAACCATCATGCTTGTATCTATTTTTATGACAAACGTTTCTTTCGCGGAGTGATGCTTATCGGCACGATGGAAGTGTTGACAGATAGGGCTTCGCGTGAGTTGATTTGGCAAGAAGGTGACACGATGTACTATCCCAGTGGAGTGACAGACCCCGATTATTGTGTTTTACGTTTCACGGCTGTTTCGGGCAGGTATTACAGTAATTTTAAATCGGAAGATTTTAAGGTGAAAGAATAAAATAATCCATTGCAGGTGGGATAGGTCATTTTCCAGGGGATGCTTCAAAACTCCGATAGTGCTATCAATTATTTTGTCATTCTGAGCAAAAGCGAAGAATCTGTACACACAAAGTGATTGAAAACAGATCCTTCACTAACGTTCCCTTAGACAAAAGGATAGAGCTATCGGCCTTTTTGGACAGCCCCTTGCTTTTTAATACATAAATTTCAGCAAAAGTAACGATTATCAAACAAGAAGCACACAAAAGGACAGAAAAAAGTGACATTATTCCGCTAAAACTTGCGGTAAATCTTCCGAGTCTGTTCAGGAGTACGCGCATTCAGATAAATTTGCAGACCGGACTTGTCCGTTATCTTAATGTAAGGTGCTTCGTCCGAAGATAGGAAAAGAAGACACTTCCCACCATCCCGCAGTTTGAACCAGCCTTTGCGGACATTGCCGGCAGCCAGTCCGTTCATTCGATAAGTGATGGCCGGAAGGGTATCGGAAAGAGTAATACTTTTCAATTCTTCCAAGTTTAGCGTAGTGCCATACATGCCGGTTATCACCATCCGGTTTTGCGCTATCTTTACATCTGCCGGAAACATTCCGTAGAAAATAGGCAGTAAACCAATTGCCACAATCACACTCGCAATAAGCATACTCTTCTTATTTCTTTTAGCCGAAGTAGAATTGTGGTCGTACTTCCGTTGTTTTATCAACATATAAGAGACAGAAATGAGCGGGACAAACAAGGGTACGAACGAGGCTGCCGTCGGCCAACCCATCCGCAGGAAAAGATAATAGCACACTGCAACCATTATGCCCATAACTATAAGACATCGGGACATGAAAAGGGATAAGCCTTTTATATCCACATTCTCTTTTTCTTTGCGTGACATTGTATTGTATCCCGCAATCATATTAGGATAACGCTTCACCAAGAAACCGATACCCATTAAAGGAAGGGTAATAAATATCAGTATGAATTTCATAGCATTTCTTTTTTGATAGGGTTTGTGGCTAAAGATAGAAAACTTTATCCAAAGAACAGCGCATGGAGGCGGTAAAAAGACCTCATTAAAAAAGGAGCGCATGGAAAAAGTTTTTTTTAATTTCTTTTTGCTCTGTCTTCCTGAACGAAGTGAAGGATCTATAAATATAAAGTGGATGTACACAGATTCTTCACTTCGTTCCCTTAGACAAAATAATAGAACATTTTAGTTTTGACCCTGCTTATTGATATACATCAGAAATCTCTTTCAATAACCGGTTCAGGCTTCTGATATCAATTCCCAAATAGGAAGCCATATCTGCTTTTGACAGCTTCAATCCTTGCCTTTTTTCTATCGTAAGCAATTTCGTCAACGCATATTTTATGGGATATAACTGTTGATACACAGCCCGGCTGCTTGTATTAATCATTCTTTCTGCCATTTCGGACAACAATATCCGGCAAAATTGAAAGTTTGTATCGCAAAGGTGATTAAAGAAAGAAGCCGGGAAACAGTAAACCTGTACGTCGGACATAGCTTCTACCGTATTGAAACAAGGCGATTTTCGGAGTGCCTCTGCTTCCCCGACTATTTCGCCCTCGCCAAAAAACTCAAAGGTGTAGCTTTTTCCATTTTCTTCATCATGGTAGCATTTGGCGATTCCCGCTTTTATAATGAAAACTTTATAATACGTTTCACCTTGTTTATATAGAAGTTCGCCTTTTGCGAATTTTCTACATACGATATTACTTTCCGTCTGTTTTTCATACAGGCTTTCGATGAAAGATAAAAGTAGCGTATTGGTGCGTAGCATAATTTTTTTATACGGTTAGGACATTTGTCCTTTTATAGAGTTGATTTTCTAGATATCTTTGTCGCCAAAGATAATAAAAGTAACCGAAAATGGACCTTGATATAAACGATAAAATAAATGTAATAGCATTCGATGCGGATGATACATTGTGGAGGGAACTTGATAATTATGAGCTTTTTGAACATACCTATTGCTGCATTTTGAAGCAATATTATTCCGAGGAACAGGCCATGCGGATGTTGCAGGAAACAGAGAAGAGAAATATCCCTTTTTATGGTTATGGGCTGAAGAGTGTCATGCTGAGTATGGTTGAAACGTTGTGCAACGCGAACAATAATGTTGTCAATCCCCACTGCATAAAAAAGATAATCGAGTTTGGGCAAACCTTGATGAAACAACCGGTTGAACTGCTGGCAGGGGTTGAGGAAGTCTTGCAACAGTTAAGTGGAAATTACAAGTTGGCATTGGCTACGAAAGGAGATTTGCTGGACCAACAGAGGAAAGTTGAAAAATCAGGTTTGCAGCATCTCTTTTCACATATAGAAATCATGAGTTATAAAAATAAAGATGAGTATAAACAATTGTGTGAAAAATTAGATTGCTCTCCGGAAAACTTCCTGATGGTAGGCAATTCTCTTAAATCAGATATTTTACCTGTTATAGAACTTGGGGGGTATGCCGTTCATATTCCTTATCACATAACATGGGTAGAGGAACGTTATGACGAAAAGTTTACGCATCCCCGTTTGTTTCAACTATCCGATATAAAAGAGGTGTTAACTATTTTGTAATATCAAGCAAAGCTTTCATGGGAATGTGTTAAAACTGAATTACCGCCGCCAAGTTGAAAGACGCCTATCTCGGTATCGGGGACGTTTACCCGATAGTGTCGGTTCTTTTCTCAGAAGCAGAAAGGTAAAGACGTTGAAGCCCTGCAAGTCCAAATACAGACATATAGCCATTTATTTCACTGAAAAACAATAAAAAGTGCCGTTCATCATTCCACATGAACGGCACTTTTAGTGATTTTGTATATTAAATTAAATCTACCACAACCCGGTTTCCGTTGTTTTAGAACATTCCAACTCCAATAATCCTTTTTTTGCATCGAGACCTCCTCCGTACCCCGTGAGTTTATGATTGCTGCCGATTACCCGGTGGCAGGGAACAAAGATAGAGATAGGATTGGTGGCATTGGCCGATGCGACTGCACGCACAGCCTTCGGGTTATGGATGCGGCGGGCAAGCTCGCCATAAGAGATGGTCGTTCCATAAGGTATTTTCATCAGCTCTTCCCATACGGTGCGTTGAAATTCCGAGCCGGTAAAGACAACGGGAATGTCGAATATCTTACGATGTCCGGCAAAATATTCTTCGAGTTCCCCGATTGCCCGTTCGATGATGTCGGAAGTTCCTTCTTCGTACCTCGCATTCAGATGTCGCTGTATGCGGCGGTCTATCGTACTTCGCCGTTTCTCCACCGCCCAGTCGCAAATACACAGCTTGTTGCCGTAAGAACCGACAAGCATCTCGCCCACGGGCGATTGATACCGTGTAATCTTTATAGTTTCCATATTGTTCTGTTTATTGTTATAATATTCTTTCATACATATTTTACATGGCCTGTATCCGGCTTGTAAGGCTTCCTCAAGCGTATCATAAAACACAATGTTCTTTTCCAGAGGTTTTGCCTAATGCAAGCCACTTTTTTGAATGTAATACCGAATTGCTGAAATTCGCACGTTTGCTAAATCGTTACCCTGTTTCTCGAATGCTCCGCTAAAAGTTTATTTCTCAGACGGTTGTATCAACCCGATGAAAATCTAAAATAATAGCATCCTTTAGTTTTTGATATGCCTTCAGCCGAAATAGTTAGAATTAAATGTATTATTATCCATAGGGGAATTGAAGAAAATCTTAGTATGCTTAATCTTCCATACCTAAAATCTTTTTTATCATTGGTCGAAAATTATCTCCCCAACTTTCAAGCTGTCCGATGATGGGAATCAACGTTTTTCCCATTTCCGTAATGGAATATTCTGTATGAGGCGGAAGCTCGGAAAATATCTTCTTTTCTATCATCCCATGCATTTCCAGTTCTTTCAATTGCTGATTGATAACGCGAGGACTGGCATCATCAAAGTGGCGATGTAATTCGCTTGGACGTTTGGGACCGTTGTTCAATTCCTGTATAATGCAACTTTTCCATTTTCCGCCAATCACTTCCATAGCAATTTTCACTCCACAATCAATATCAAAAGGTATTTTCTTTTCGTACATAGAACATCGTTTTTTTGCAAATGTAGCAATATTGGCATAAAATAGAAATTTCAGCAGAATACTATTTCATTTATAGGGATAAATTTACTCAGTATATGAATAATTTCTCCCTACTTGTGCAATTGCTTACGACCGGCTAACTTTGCCGGAAATAAAACGAAATAATATGAAGAAATACCTATTATTAGCAATATTATGTTTGGCATGTGTTTCTAATTATGAGCAAAAAAACAGATCAACAACTAAAAATAAAACGATGGAAAATAAAGTATCAACTATTCGCTTAATCTACCCTCAATGGCAAGGTGGAATGGTAGACCATTGGATGCCGGACATTCCGGCGGAAGATGCATCAAGAGGATATTATCTGGGTGCTCAATTGCTCAATTTCCTTGCTCCGGAAAGTTCTCAGGAAACAATAGAAATACCGGTTTCACTAGACATAAACGACCGGCAAACAGACAAAGGGGTCAGTGCGCGAAGGGTTATCCTGAAACAAACTAAAGCAGCATTGGAAAAGCTCCGTGAAACCAATCCTGAGAAGATTGTAACTTTAGGTGGAGAATGCTCGGTAAGTGTAGTTCCATTTACCTTTCTGGCTGGAAAATATCCTGATGATGTTGCTATTGTCTGGATTGACGCTCACCCTGATGTGAATTTGCCATACGATAATTATAAAGGTTATCATGCGATGGCATTAACAGCGTGCCTGGGAATGGGTGATGAAGAAATTATTCGTACTTTACCCGGACGCTATGATGCCTCGAGAGCATTGATTGTCGGTGTCCGTTCATGGGACGACGGGATGAAAGAGCGTCAGAAAGAATTAGGAATAAAAGGGTTGTCACCGGAAGAGGTTGCCGAAGATAGTTCTGCTATCTTGGAATGGTTAAAAAGTACGGGAGTCTCAAAAGTGGTTATACATTTTGACCTGGATGTGTTGGATCCGGCTGAAATCATTGCAGGAGTAGGAGTTGAACCCGATGGAATGAAAATAAATGAAGCAGTCCGGGTGATTAATGATATTGCCTCAGAATATGATTTAATAGGACTCACCGTAGCTGAACCTATGCCTCGTGTTGCTATTAAAATCAGAAATATGCTCAATCAATTACCTCTAATAAAATAGACATAAATTCTCCGAAAACTTCCGTTAAATTGAATCAATTATCAGTCGTTCGAAACGAAAGTTTTCGGAGAAATATAGAACCTGTTTAAATTTCCATCAGTATTGTCATACTAAGGAAACAAAATGAAAATTCTGAAAGCTGTTTACCGTTTCTTTGCGGTGCTCAGAAAGACACAGGCAAATGGTTTCCCCAATCAAATTTTTAACAGACTCTAAATAGGATTCTGATATATCGCAAACAAAGTAGAATCGAATTATCTTATAAGTCCATTTTTATGAAAATCATAAAACTCCTCAATCTTCTCCGGTGTATCGACTTTTAAAAGCAATAATAACTCACGAGTGAATTCCAAATATCCTGTCCCATTGGCTGTGACAATATTCTTATCACTTACGGCTTGTTTTTCTATGTATCCGGCATCATTTGTATAACTCTCTCCTGCCCACTGTTTAAGATATGGAAGAGTATTACTGGTATGTTTCACCTCATTAAGAAAACCATGTGCACCCATAAAACAAGATGCATTACAGATAGCACCTACGATTTTTCGCTGCTTCAAAGCATCTTGTACTAAGGGAGCCACTTGTTCCGCTTCCGGTGAATTCCACTGCATACCGCCTATCAAGATTAATGCGGCATAATCAATAGGCATTGTTTTAAAACTATAATCAGGGGTAACACGAAAACTACCCAGTGAATGCACTTCTTCTAAAGTAGGGGCTACAGTTTTTGTGACATATTTTATTTCACTACCCGGCATTAAACCGGCGTTTAGCGCACTGGAAAGGAAAGCAGCTTCCCAATCAGCGTAATCATTCAATAAGATAAATAAGACTTCTTGTTTCATATTATTATTCTCCATCATACAATGCAAAATATTTCCAAAGCGGAGCAGCCATCAATGCCTGTTTCACTTCATCATTCACTAATAATGTTTTTACTTCTTCCCGGCTGAGTAAATGCATACTTAAATCTTCCGTATCTTCCAAATGCTGAGTCGATATGGGTTCCACATCTGTAGCCAGATAACAATGAGTCATATTAGTCATGGTGCTGGCATTACCGGAAATTGTCATTAGTTTGCTCCAGCTTCCATTGCCATAACCGGTTTCTTCATATAGTTCACGTTGGGCGGAAACAAGCGGCTCCTCTCCTGCCTCACATACTCCGGCACATATTTCATATCGGGTTTCCCGAATCCCATGACGATATTGGCGAACCATCACAAATTGCCCTTCGCAAGTAATGGCAATGACATTTACCCAATCAGGGTATTCCAAAATATAATACTCAGGGATTTCTACTCCCGTAGGAAGTTTCACCCGGTCCCGGCGTGCAGTTAGCCAAGGGCGCTTAATGAGGTATTCACTTTCTATAACCTTCCACTTTCTATCATCTTTTTCCATAAGGATTGTTTTTTGTTTGGACGAGGAACAAAGATACTATCTTTGAAAGTTAGAACAACTATAAAATAGGAGTTTTTATTCACCTATTTCCAACTTATAAATCTTACCTTTGCTTTCGATAATAATACTGTCATCATAACACATAAATTATGGAAAACCATATCAGCAAAAATTCCTTCCGGCAATTGGGTCTGTACTTGTTTTACTACCCTTCCATTTTGGCAATATCCTTTTCAAAATGAAAAGGGGACAATAGCAGAAATAAAATAAACAATTGATTCATAGGTGGTTCCTATTCTGGCACACAATTTGTCTTTCTCTCAGATAAGAGATAATATGCAATAAAGATAAAATGGAAAAAGAAGAAAACGTAAAACACTTTTTGGATTTAATCAAGCGTTCAAGACGTGGAAAGTTCAAAATCTACATTGGGATGATAGCCGGTGTAGGAAAGAGTTACCGAATGCTGCAAGAAGCACATGAAATGCAGGAAAATGGTGTTGACGTCCAAATCGGTTATATAGAAACACATGGAAGAGCCGGAACGGAAGCTTTATTGGAAGAGTTGGCAATTATTCCTCGCAAAAAAGTATTTTATAAAGGAAAAGAGATTGAAGAAATGGATTTGGACTCTATCCTCCGGTTACATCCCGAATTGGTCATTGTAGATGAATTAGCACATACCAATATAGAAGGCAGTCGCAATGAAAAACGTTGGCAGGATGTTATGGAACTGTTGGACGCAGGAATTAATATCATTTCTGCTGTCAATATCCAACACATCGAAAGCCTGAATGAAGAAGTGAAAGGAATTGCCGGAATAGAAGTTAAAGAGCGTATTCCTGACAAAGTATTGCAAGAAGCTGATGAAGTGGTAAATATTGACCTTACTGCCGAAGAATTAATCAACCGTCTGAAAGCCGGAAAAATATACCGTCCTGAAAAAATAGAACTGGCATTGAATAACTTTTTCAAGACTGAGAATATCCTTCAGTTACGCGAATTAGCCCTTAAGGAAGTCGCTTTCAGAGTTGAGAAAAAAGTGGAAAATGAAATCGTTTCTATTGACAAAGGAGTGCGTCATGAAAAGTTTCTTGCCTGTATCAGTAGCAATGAGAAAACACCACGACATATTATCCGTAAAGCAGCACGGTTGGCTTCTCGCTATAGTACTGTATTCTTTGCCCTTTATGTGCAAACGCCGGTGGAAAGCACAGAACGCATTGACCTTGCCAGTCAGCGACATTTATTAAATCATTTTAAATTGGTTACAGAACTGGGAGGTGAAGTACTACAAGTGGCGTCTGCGAATATTTTAGATGAAATTATAAAAGCTTGCCAAGAGAAGCAGATTACAACAATATGCATGGGGCAACCGGCATTTAAAATGCCTTCTACCCTATTCTGTATTTCGAAATACAAAAAATTTCTAGCATCTTTGGCACAGATGGATATAGATTTGATTATACTTGCATAAAAAATAAAGTCTATGAATATAAAAACAAAACTTACCCTTATTATCGGCATACTGGTAGCTATGATTGTATTATTGGTTGTCCTGTCAGTAGTGAATCTACAAATATTGACAGCAACAGACCCTGATAGTCCTGCTGCCGGCCCGGGATTGCAAAGAGCATTATTATGGATTTCCATTGTAGGGGCAGCATGTATTTGCGTAGGTATCGGTATATGGTTGCGCCTTCCCGCATCCATCAATAAACCTATTAAAGAAATAACAAACGGTATTCAGGAAATAGCAAATCATAATTACGGAAAGCGCCTTGACTTAAATGACAACCAAGAATTTGCTGAAGTATCAAAGAACTTCAACCGAATGGCTAAACGGCTGGAGGAATATCATGCCAGTACTCTTTCTGAGATGATGGCCGCTAAAAAATACATGGAAACTATTATTAACAGTATCAATGAACCCATCATTGGCTTGAATAACGAAATGGAAATTCTTTTCATCAATGATGAAGCCTTAAATGTACTCAACTTGAAAAGAGAGGATGTGATAAGACGTTCAGCTCAAGAAATCTCGATGCGTAATGACTTACTCCGCAGATTGGTTCGCGAACTAATAGATATCCCGTCACAGCAAACAGTAGATGACAAAAGTAAAAAAGAACCATTGAAAATATATGCTGACGATAAAGAAAGTTTCTTTCAAGTAAAATATATAAGTATCACTCAACCCAGTAAAGACGATATGATACTAGAAAAAAGAGGATACGTCATTATGCTAAAAAATATAACGGAATTCAAAGAACTCGATTCCGCAAAGACTACTTTTATCTCTACCATTTCGCATGAACTCAAAACGCCTATATCAGCCATCATGATGAGTCTCCAGTTATTGGAAGATAAACGCGTAGGTACACTGAACAACGAACAGGAAGATTTGGCAAGTAGCATAAAAGAAAATAGTGAACGTCTGCTGAGTATCACCGGAGAACTACTGAATATGACCCAGGTAGAATCAGGGAAATTACAACTTAAACCGAAAATAACCAAACCTATTGAATTAATAGAATATGCCATTAAAGCCAATCGCGTACAAGCAGAGAAATTCAATATCCAGATAGAAGTAGAATATCCGGAAGATAAAGTAGGCAAATTATTTATCGACAGTGAAAAGATTGCATGGGTTCTGACTAATTTGCTTTCCAATGCTATCCGCTACTCACCGGAAAATGGACATGTAGTAATCGGCGCCCATCAAACCGATGACAATTACATTGAAATGTATGTGCAGGATTTCGGGAAAGGAATAGATCCGCGTTATCATAAAAGTATCTTTGATCATTATTTCCGCGTCCCCGGAACAAAAGTACAAGGAAGCGGTTTGGGACTTTCCATTTCCCGTGACTTTGTGGAAGCACATAATGGAACATTGACCGTACAGAGTGAATTAGGTAAAGGCAGTAAATTTATCATGCGGCTAAAAGCTTGATATGATATCTTCTAATATAATATGGAGGATTGTCCTCTAAAAAAGAAAAAGACATCCTCCATACTAGCATATTTACCAACTACCTTTTATATTACTGCTATTGATAATTACTCAATTCTATGTACTGTTATGTCATGAAAATCCTGCAATAAAGTCAGTAACATACCTTCATCATTGTATTTTTTAGACTTTATTACCATCGTGACATAGTAAGTGGTCAGTTCACCCACAGTTTTTTCTTCCAGCTGATAAGACACTATATTATAATCTTTTGAATTGAACTTTTTTGCCATTTTATTCAATGTTTCCTTGTTGTCTGTTGAAAACTCAACCATGGAACTCTTCATACCGATACTCTTAAAAAGATAGCTCAATGCCTCCAAACCTATTAGAGTAAGAATAGTGGCCGAGATTCCCAGCCAATACATTCCGGCTCCTACTGCCAATCCGATACCTGACGTAGCCCATATACCGGCAGCCGTTGTCAATCCACGCACAATCTGTTTCTGAAAAATGATAGTTCCGGCACCAATAAAACCGATACCGCTCACCACTTGTGCAGCCACACGGCTTGGATCTAAATCTATCCCCTCTATCTTTATAACTTCCATAAATCCATATTGCGAAACAATCATTATTAGTGCACTTCCCAGTGACACAAGAAAATGAGTGCGATAACCAGCTTCTTTGGCACGATATTCCCTATCCAATCCGATAACAGCGCCAAGTGCTCCTGCTACAAACAGCCTTAAAATAAAATCCCATGTCATACTCATATTTTTATCCTCCGCTTTTTATATATCATTCATCTTCCATTAGTTCGGGCAAATGCAGCATCTTCTGGCTATCCTCTGCCGGAAGTGCTTCCACTTGTCTTAGCTTGCGTTCAATAGCTCGGGTACGTTTGCCCATCACCTCTTCCAGTTGGTCGCCGGCACTCTGCAAATTTTTCTGAACCTTCTCCAACAGGCCACCAAACTTGCCGAACTCCGTTTTAACGGCTCCAAGCACATTCCATACTTCACTTGTACGTTTCTGAATAGCCAATGTACGGAATCCCATTTGCAGACTGTTAAGAATAGCTCCTAATGTAGTTGGTCCCGTTACTACAATCTTAAACTCCTTTTGCAATGTCTCTACCAATGCTGTCCGGCGAATCACTTCCGCATAAATGTTTTCAAATGGCAAAAACATGATGGCAAAATCTGTTGTAAATGGCGGATCTACATATTTGTCATGAATATCTTTTGCCATTTTCTTTATCGTTATTTCCAATTGTCGTGAAGAAGTATCTATTAATGCAGTATCACCGGCTTCGTAAGCATCTTGGTACTGTTCATAGATATCCTTTGGAAATTTGGCATCAACCGGTAAATAGACAACTTCATTACTATCCTCTTTCCCGGGTAATTTAATGGCGAATTCAACAAATTCTGTAGCGTTCTTTTTAGTTTTTACATTGGCTTCATACTGTTCAGGACTCAGCATTTGGTCAAGTAAAGCCCCTAATTGCACCTCTCCGAAGGTGCCACGTGTTTTTACATTACTTAATACTTTCTTTAATCCGCCCACATCTTGCGCCAGACTTTTCATCTCTCCTAGCCCTTTCTGTACATTTTCCAGCTGAGTACGAACAATTTCGAATGACTGGCCGATTCGTTCATTCAATGTCTTCTGCAGTTTTTCTTCCACCATTATACGCATATCATCCAATCGTTTTTCCGTACTCTTTATGAGCGCGTCTTGCTGTTTTCCCATTGCTTCAAACTTTTCCCGTTGCATTTCATTGCCTGTGAGCAAATTTTTATGCAAGGTATCTTGCATTTGTCCAACAGAAAAATTTAAAGTCTGGTTCAGTTCCGAACGAAGTTCACGGATGCTACGCCCCAGCTCTTCTCTATTTGCTTTCATTTCTTCGTGAAGCAATGATTCTAAACGTTCCGTTTGCAAACGGTTATTTTTAGTAAGTGTAACTACCAAATTGGCAATCAGCAATATGAGGACAATTATTATTAAAATCAGTTCCATAATTCTTGTTATTTATAGCAAATGTAGCAAATAATAAACGATATTTCTTATATTTGTCTCAAAATTCACCTTAAGCACTTTTATGAAGTATAAATTACTGGCATTAGATTTAGACGGAACACTGACTAATACCAAAAAAGAGATTACTCCTTACACACGACAAGCCATTATTGAAGCCCAACAAAAAGGAGTGAAAATAATATTGGCAACAGGACGTCCTACCTATGGGGTTGCTCCCATTGCCGAGCATCTTTGTCTGAGAGAATACGGTGGATACATTCTTTCTTATAACGGAGGAAGAATCATCAATTGGCAAACAGGAGAAGTGATGTACGAAAACCTGCTTGAGCACTCCGTTATTCCATTTTTATACAACTATGCAAAGAAATACGGTTTTACCATCATCACTTATCATAATGAGTTTGTCATTACCGAAAATCCTGATGATGAATACGTACAAAAGCTTGCATTGCTAAATGTTATGACAATCAAAAAAGTCGACAACTTCCTATCGGCCATCAAGTTTCCTGTTGGAAAATGCATGATTGTAGGTGAGCCGGTTAAACTTGCTGCCATGGAAAATGAAATGTATAATGACTTAAAAGAGCTATTGGGGATTTATCGTTCAGAAGCTTATTTCTTGGAATTGGTTCCCAAAGGAATTGATAAGGCACAAGCTCTTTCTGTTCTATTAAAAGAATTAGGCAAGAAGCAAGAAGAACTTATAGCGATAGGTGACGGATTTAATGATATCTCAATGATAAAATATGCCGGATTGGGAGTGGCAATGGCAAATGCCCAAGATATAGTAAGGCAAAATGCCGACTTCATCACCGCCTCCAATGAAGAAGACGGTGTGGCGGCTGTTGTAAAAAAATTCATTCTCTAGATTTATTAAGGCTTCCAGAGACTTATTTGTAGGTTATTTTTTTAGCATTAAAGTCTTAAAATTAGTCGGATATGGAGTTTCAAACTGCATCACTTCACCTGTTACAGGATGATAAAAACAGAGTTTGAAAGCATGTAGTGCCAATCGACCTAACGGATTGCACTCACTGCCATACCGTTCATCTCCGATTACCGGATGGCCTAGCTCTGACATGTGAACGCGAATCTGATTTTTACGTCCTGTTTCCAGTTCCAACTCCACCAGAGAATAACCATTCGCACGCTTTATGGTTCTATAATGTGTAACGGCATATTTTCCCTCTCCATCGTCATAAGGACTAGAGCTGACGTATAGTTTATGATCGGTCAGCCACGATTCAACAGTCCCTCCATCTTTCTCCATCTCTCCCGAAACAATAGCCACATAACGACGGTCAGTAACAATATCCTGCCAGTTATCGCGCAATGTGTTCTGTGTCTTTTCATCCTTGGCATACATCATCAGCCCCGATGTTTCACGATCTAACCGATGAACAACAAATACGCGGTTATTACGATGCGAGCGTTTTACGTATTCATTCAGGATATGTTGCGCAGTACGCTCCTTTTGATGCTCAGTGCTGACCGAAAGCAGTCCTTCCTTTTTTTCCACTACAATAATATAAGCATCCTCATATACCAGTTTTAACATCGGATTTTTGAACTCTCGGTTGTTTTTAGCTTTGCTCACCTGAACCTTCATACCGGGTGTCAGTGCAAAATTATATTGTGTGGTAATCGTATTGTCTACCAATATTACCCGGTTGGTTAGCATTGTTTTTACTTTGCTACGGCTAATTCCTGCCATTTTCTGCATCAAGAAATCCATCAGCTCAGCGGGTTCACTTACATTATATATTGTATACTTGGCAGCTGCCCGTGCAACAGGTCTGCCTGACTTATTATTTCTACCTCTTGACATAATTATCTTTTTTCAAGTAAAACCACATTCTCTACATGGTGTGTATGAGGGAACATATCTACCGGTTGAACGGCTGCCACTCTGTATTTAATATCCAGTAAAGACAAATCGCGTGCCTGCGTTGCCGGATTGCAACTGACATAAACAATACGTTCGGGCTCGGCAAAAAGAATCGTATCAATTACATCATTGTGCATACCTGCACGTGGCGGGTCGGTAATGATGACATCGGGACGACCATGCTCATTGATAAAATCCTGAGTAAGAATATCTTTCATATCCCCCGCATAGAACAATGTATTGGTAATATGGTTTATTTCCGAATTTACTTTAGCATCTTCAATCGCTTCCGGCACATACTCTATACCAATCACCTTCTTTGCCTGTCGGGACACAAAATTTGCAATAGTTCCGGTTCCGGTATAAAGGTCATAAACAAGTTCGTTCCCGGTCAGCCCCGCAAAATTGCGTGCTACCTTATATAGATTATATGCTTGTTCAGAATTGGTTTGGTAAAAAGACTTCGGGCCGACCTTGAAACGCAAACCTTCCATCTCTTCAAATATATGGTCATTTCCTTTAAATACCACCACATCCAAATCATTAATCGTATCGTTACATTTATTGTTGACCACATATAATAAGGAAGTAATCTGTGGAAACTTATCGGCCACAAAAGCCAATAATTGCTTCATCAGTTCCATTTCGCTTTCTTCCACTATTTTGCATTGAAGCAATACCATTAACTCTCCGGTGCTCGATGTACGAACCATCAGATTGCGGAGCATTCCCTCTTGTGAACGGAGATTAAAGAAAGAATAATTGTGTTCATAAGCATAGTCACGGATAGCATTACGAATTTGGTTGGTTATATCATCCTGCAACCAACATTTCTCAATGGCAAGCACTTTGTCGAATGCGCCCGGAATATGGAAACCCACCGCATTCATCTGATCATACTTCACATCTGCTTTAACCTCCTCTTCGGTCAGCCAACGCTTGTCTGAAAATGTAAATTCCAATTTATTACGGTAAAACTCCGTTTTAGCAGAGCCCAGAATAGGAGAAATCTCCGGTAATTCCACCTTTCCGATGCGAACCAAATTATCCGTTACCTGCTTTTGTTTATACTTTATTTGTTCATCATAAGGCAAGCACTGCCATTTACAACCACCGCACACACCATAATGCTGACAAAATGGTACTGCTCTTTTAGGAGAATATTCATGGAAGTTCACTGCCACCGCTTCCGCATAATGGTTTTTCTTGCGTTTCACCTGCAAGTCCACCACATCACCGGGCACAACATACGGCACAAATACTACTAAATCATTTACTTTCGCCAAAGCTTTACCTTCGGCAGCTACATCTGTTATGGTTACCTTCTCTAATAGAGGGAGCTCTTTCTTCTTTCTTGCCACTTTCTAAATAAGTTAATTTGGGGCAAATTTAAGCATTTTCCTCGAATTTCTCCCTATAAAACAGAATATATTGAAATTGCAAAGTAGAAATTGCAATTTCCACTAAAATTTTTCATTAATTCGTTTGGAGATAAATAAAATATGTATAGTTTTGCGATTACAATTTTTGAATGAGTTAACTTTAAATACATTATTTATGGAGAAAAAAAGAGTTTATACCTTCGGAAACGGAAAAGCTGAAGGTAAAGCAGACATGAGAGAGCTGCTTGGTGGAAAAGGTGCTAACTTGGCTGAAATGAATCTGATTGGTGTACCCGTTCCTCCGGGTTTCACAATCACTACCGAAGTGTGTACAGAATATTACGATTTAGGAAAAGATAAAGTTGTAGAACTGCTCAAAGAAGATGTTGAAAAAGCAATCGCCAACATCGAAAGCCTGATGAATTCTAAATTTGGTGATGTAGAGAATCCCCTATTGGTTTCTGTACGTTCCGGTGCTCGTGCTTCTATGCCGGGTATGATGGATACCATCCTTAACTTAGGTTTGAATGATGAAGTAGTAGAAGGCTTGACTCGCAAGACCGGTCGTCCTCGCTTTGCATGGGATTCTTACCGCCGTTTTGTTCAGATGTATGGTGACGTTGTTTTAGGAATGAAACCTGTAAACAAAGACGACATCGATCCATTTGAAGCTATTATCGAAGAGGTAAAAGAAGCCAAAGGTGTGAAACTGGATAACGAATTGGAAGTAGAAGACCTTAAAGAATTGGTAAAACGCTTTAAAGCTGCCGTTAAAGAACAAACCGGTCAAGACTTCCCGACCAACGCTTACGAACAACTTTGGGGTGCTGTTTGTGCCGTATTCCGCAGTTGGATGAACGAACGCGCTATTCTTTACCGCAAAATGGAAGGCATTCCTGCAGAATGGGGTACTGCTGTAACCGTTCAGGCAATGGTATTCGGTAATATGGGAGATACTTCTGCAACAGGTGTTTGCTTCTCTCGCGATGCCGGTAACGGTGAAGACCTGTTCAATGGCGAATATTTGATTAACGCTCAAGGTGAAGACGTTGTTGCCGGTATCCGTACTCCGCAACAGATTACCAAGATTGGTTCTCAGCGCTGGGCCGAACGTGCGGGTATCTCTGAAGAAGAACGCGTTGCCAAATATCCTTCTATGGAAGAAGCTATGCCGGAAATCTACAAAGAACTGGATGCACTTCAGACTAAATTGGAAGACCACTACCGCGATATGCAAGATATGGAATTTACCGTACAAGAAGGAAAACTGTGGTTCTTGCAGACTCGTAACGGTAAACGTACCGGTGCTGCTATGGTAAAAATAGCCATGGACTTGTTGCGCCAGGGAATGATTGATGAAAAGACAGCGTTGAAACGTTGTGAGCCCAATAAACTGGACGAACTGCTCCATCCTGTATTCGACAAACAGGCATTGAAAGAAGCCAAAGTATTGACTCGCGGTTTGCCCGCTTCTCCGGGTGCAGCTACTGGTCAGGTTGTATTCTTTGCCGAAGATGCTGCTAAATGGGCTGCAGATGGTAAAAAAGTGGTAATGGTGCGTATTGAAACATCTCCTGAGGACTTGGCAGGTATGGCCGTGGCACAAGGCATTTTAACCGCACGCGGCGGTATGACATCTCACGCAGCCGTTGTAGCTCGCGGTATGGGAAAATGCTGTGTATCCGGTGCAGGTGCTATCAATGTAGACTACAAGAACCGTACTGTAGAAATAGAAGGTGTCACTCTGAAAGAAGGTGATTTCATCTCTTTGAACGGTACTACCGGTGAGGTATATAAAGGTAAGGTAGAAACCAAAGCAGCGGAAGTATCCGGTGACTTTGCCGCACTGATGGATCTTTGCAACAAATATACTCAATTGGTTGTCCGCACCAATGCCGACACTCCGCACGATGCAGAAGTAGCTCGCAGTTTCGGTGCATGCGGTATCGGTCTTTGTCGTACAGAACACATGTTCTTTGATGCAGAAAAGATTGTTGCCATGCGTGAAATGATTCTGGCTCCCGACGAAGCTGGACGCAGAAAAGCATTGGCAAAACTGCTCCCCTACCAGAAGGCTGACTTTAAGGGTATTTTCAAGGCTATGGACGGATGTCCGGTGAATGTTCGTTTACTCGATCCTCCTTTGCACGAATTTGTTCCCCACGATTTGAAGGGACAGGAAGAAATGGCTCAGGCTATGGGTGTAACCGTACAGGAAATCCAGAAGCGTGTAGAAAGCTTATGCGAGCATAATCCGATGTTGGGTCATCGTGGTTGCCGTTTGGGTAACACATATCCATGTATCACAGAGATGCAGACTCAGGCTATCTTAGGTGCTGCCATTGAACTGAAGAAAGAAGGTTATGACCCACATCCCGAAATCATGGTTCCTCTGACCGGTATTTTGTATGAATTTGAAGCTCAGGAAAAAGTGATTCGTGATGCTGCTGCCGAGTTGTTTGAAAGAGAAGGAATGGAAATTCCGTTCAAGGTAGGTACCATGATTGAGATTCCACGTGCTGCGCTGACTGCAAACCGCATTGCCAGCCGTGCAGAATACTTCTCATTCGGTACAAATGACCTTACTCAAATGACTTTCGGTTACTCTCGTGATGACATCGCTTCATTCTTGCCGGTATATCTTGAAAAGAAGATTCTGAAAGTAGACCCATTCCAGGTACTTGACCAAAACGGTGTAGGCCAACTGATTGAAATGGCTGTGGATAAAGGCCGTTCTGTTCGTCCCGACTTGAAATGCGGTATCTGTGGTGAACATGGAGGTGAACCTTCATCTGTTAAATTCTGCCACAAAGTTGGTTTGAATTATGTATCATGTTCTCCGTTCCGCGTACCTATTGCCAGATTAGCAGCGGCGCAGGCAGCTATCGAGGAATAAGCGGTAATATAATCTAATCATTGATTTAGGCTGTAATGCTCTGTACAACAGGCATTACAGCCTAAACTGTTTTTAAGCGGTTCGTGCATTTGACCGCAGAAATCGAGCCAAATGAACGATATTATTTACAAATAGTTTACTAATCTGAGAGAGTACACTTACAAAGGACTTACAAAAGCAAAACATCTTAAAATCAATTATATATGGCAACATTTAAAGCAATCATCCGGTACAAGCGCGCAGACGGCTTCTATCAAGTGTACATCCGTGTCGTTCATCGTACCAAAGCGGGCTATATCAAAACTGATAAGTTCGTTACAGACAAGCAACTCTCAAAGACCGGTGAAATTAAAGATCCGGTAGTAAATGAGTATTGTTCACGTGAGATACTGCACTACACTGATATGATTAATCGTACAGATGTATCACAGTATTCAATCTCTGAGTTGATAAAGTTCCTTCTTAATTCGGAAACAGATGTCTGCTTCAGCGAGTATGCGCTTCGATTCATTGCACGAATGGAGAAAGAAGGTCATGAACGAAATGCAAAGAATTATCGTCTTGCCGTGAGTCACCTTGAACGCTACTTAGGAACAAACAGAATCATGTTTACTTTTTTAAGCCCTTCTGTGCTTAAAAAATGGATTGAAAGCCTGTCGTTAACGAATCGAGCCAAAGAAATGTACCCAACTTGTGTTCGTCAAATCTTCAAAAAGGCACTCGTAGATTTGAATGACGAAGAACGTGGGGTTGTACGTATCAAGTACAATCCTTGGCTTAAAGTGAGTATTCCAAAGTCAGATACAACAGTGCAACGAGCCATCAGCGCAGAAGCCTGCCGCGAGTTCTTCAATCGTCCCTTACCTGTAAGTAAAATGATTTCTTCTCTTCCCGAATTGGGTAGAGACGTAGCTCTCCTATCTCTTTGCCTCGGTGGAATAAACACGGTTGACATCTATAATCTCAAAAAAGAGGATTACCAAGATGGCATCATTGGCTATAAGAGGGCTAAAACCCGAAACAGTCGCCGAGATGAAGCCTATATAGAAATGAGAGTTGAACCTTTCATCCAATCCACCTTTGACAAGTATCTTTCTACAGATGCGAATGAAGAATACCTGTTCAATTTTCATAGCAGATACAGTAATTCAGACAGCTTCAATGCCAATGTAAATATCGGTATTCGGAAGATATGTCAGGATATGGGTATGAAGAAAGAAGACCACTATTGTTACTATACGTTCAGGCATACATGGGCTACCATTGCCCAAAACGACTGTGATGCCAACTTGTATGAGGTAGCTTTTGGCATGAACCACAGTCATGGGCTGAATGTTACTCGTGGCTATGTGAAATTGGATTTCACTCCGGCATGGGAACTCAATGCCAAAGTAATAGATTTCATCTTTTTCAGTAGTAAGCGGAGTAAACAAGGCAAAGCCCGCGACTTTGAAAGTCCAAAAGATGTCATGTTCCGTATCAGCCCGAAAAGAATGATTTACGGTCGCGCCTACTTCAAAGGCGATGTTGTAGCAGAACTGACCGACATCGGCTTCAGCAATGTGGATCAAGTCATCGCAAGACTTGCCAAACAACTGCCCAAGGATATCCCTGCCGGTTGTAACGTCCAGTTCCGTTTGGTAAACTGCGACACACAGAAAGAAGCGGTCTATGAAAGAAGTAAAGGCAAAGGGTTTTAGCCTACTGAATAGAGAAACACCTCATTAACGGAGAGGGAAAATTTAGCACATCTTCCACCAAGCCGTATTCGTCATTTCTTGATGGGTACGGCTTTTATCGTCCCTCTTCCCTATGGTTGGGTGGTGCCACATTCGCAATGGCAAGGGTGAAAGCCAGCACCAATCCCTTCCACAAAAGGGCAAAGAAAGACTTGACCAACCACCAAGCCAGCGCAAACAGCTTCTTGACAAGCCATATCGCAAACCTACACAGATACGCGGCAATCAAAATGACCGGTAACAGGTATATTATCAATAACAATTCAAATAACATGATACTTAATTTTAGTGTGTACTAACTTCTATTCTTACAGGATTTCAATATATAAATGTAGTAAAAATCAGCGATATACGGAAATATATCGACTATAATTTTCGGAGAAATTTGACATTTTTATCTTGTTTTCCGGCTTCTGTTATTCCTGATTTTTCGATGATAAAACCTCCAAACATCCGGCACTAACATCCCACCATTGATACGTATTCGGTTTATTGGCTTCTCTGTATTTTTGATGTGGATGACATCGGATATACCGATACTCATTTCCCCCGTAGTCAGAATAACTTGTGTTCAAAATAGCAGGGTATCGTTATATCGGGAGCGATATATTATCCACTCCCACATCTTGCGACACTCAAGTTTCTCGGTTGTCCGTAATCATGATTTTGAGGTAACATAGAACTAAACCACTTGGGAATATGAAGCAATGTCCACCCGGTTCTTTTATCTAAGTAATCCGGTAAACAAACCGCTTCGTGCTTCCGAAAACCAGCATCGGCTATCCCGATACATCGGGAACCAAGGTGCAAGCGTTCTCGGACATCCGCTTCTTGAAACTCTGGCTGCAATGACAAGCCCATTCAAAGTATTCTGTTGCCAATTTCATTGCATGGCGCATGGTTGCGGTAATTTTGGTTCAGGAATGACCCCGGAAGGCATCGAACTGCGTTGCAGGATTTGTCAAGCAAGTTGTACCCTTGTCATTACAAAACAGAGTTTCGTCCTGATAAGGGTGACTTGCCGACTGCTTTGCAGCGGGGCGATTTCATCGCTGTTTCGCCCTGCGAAAGAAGTGTCAGGAATACTAAACAACTAAAAAGTATCATACAATGAAGAATTATCGAACCAAGTATTTTCAATTACGGCTTACACCGGATGAGTACGCAAGGCTCAAAGAAAAATCAGCCTCTTACACCTCTGTAAGCCATTATATCCGCTCCGCACTGGCAGAGTATTCCAACACCAATGCCAAACAAAGGCTTGAACTCATCAACGAACTCGGTTCATTTTACCGAAAGTTCCAGAACGAACTGTCTTGGGCAGGTGGAAACCTGAACCAGTCAGTCAAACGGGCCAATGAACTGGCGGTAGCCGGATTGCTTGCACCCGGCTATATCCAAGAGGTCTTGTTACCTACCATCCGGGCAACCCAAGAAACACTTTACGAGATAAAACGTGAACTGGATAAGGTTACGAAAGAGGCCACCAAGCTCTGAATATCTCCATACCTCATTACATAAAACCTATAAACCCCGATAAACAGAACCCAAGATGATAGCAACCATATTACCCGGAAGCCCGAACTTCCATGCGGTCGGTTACAATGAGCGGAAAGTCTCGAAAGGTGTAGCCCGACTGATTGAGATGCGGAATTTCGGCACACTCGGAACATTCGGTAAACCTACCCCCGATGAACTGGTCAAGTATCTTCAGGAATATACCTCCCGGAACAACCGAATCCAGAAAGCACAATTCCATGTTGCCATATCGTGCAAAGGTCATGAACTGTCGGAATCGGAGTTGCTGGAGTTCGCGCACCGTTATCTCTCGGAAATGGGATATGCGGAAGCCGGGCAACCGCTACTCATCTATTCCCACTACGACACCGACAACACCCACCTGCACATCGTCACTTCCCGAATCGCGCCCGATGGCAGGAAGATAGTCCACGACCACGAGCGGAGGCGTTCCCAAGAAGCCATTGACCGCATACTCGGAAACGACCGGAAGCAGAAAACCGGCAAGGATGTGGATGCCGCCAAGCAATACACCTTCTCTTCCTTCGCCCAGTTCAAGGCAGTCCTCACCTCGATGGGCTATGAAGTCTATCAAAAGAACGGCAAGGTATGTGTCAAACATGGTGGCAAGGTACAGAAAGAACTCTCTCTTTCTGAGATTGAGGCATTATACAAGAACGGCTACCGGGACAGGGCACGCTGCCGCCAACTCAGAAGCATCCTCAAAAAGTACCGGGATGTAAGCAGCAACAAGGAAGAACTGCAAAAGGAACTGAAAAGCAAGTTCGGCATCGACCTTGTATTCTTCGGCAAGAAAGATGCGGCATACGGCTACATGATTGTTGACCATGCGAACAAGACCGTCATCAACGGGGCAAGGGTGCTGGCAATGGACGAACTGCTGGACTTCGCCACCCCGGAGCAACGCTTCGACCGCATCGAGGACTTCATTGACCGGCTCCTGACACTCAACCCCAAGATTACGCAGGGCGAGATATACAAGAAGCTCCGCAAACAGCGGGCCTATATAAAGAAAGGTGTCATCTATTCATACGATGGCAAGTCCCGCCCCCTGAAAGCGTTTATGGCGGAAGCCATCGACCGGAACAACCGCATCGAGCGAGTGGAACAGTTCAAGCCCACGACCGAGGCGGAACGGGATATGCTCTGCAAAATCTTCAAGGTGAACCGCCCCGACCTTGTTTCCCTCTCGCCGGACAGACCGCAATCCCATACGGATGCCGTCAACCGGCTGCATGAAATCTTTGCCGACAAGGAAGCGGCCACTTCGACCAGAAGCCGCCTCCGTGAAGAAGGGTTCATTATCCGTCAAGAGGAAGATACGGTCTATGCTATTGACTTCAAACGCCATATCCTGATAGACCTGAACGCGGAAGGATTCAACGTGGAATTGCTGCAACGAAAGCCAAAGATAAACAAACAGACTAAATCTCAACAAGCGACTCCAAAATCCAAGAAACTTTTGCGCAATGCCGGACTACGTGATGCCGGAGGCGGCAGCCAGAGCGAGAAACGGGAATGGGAAGTCGGGCATAACGGCAATTACGATGAGATTGATGACGGGCGCGCATTGAAACGATAGTCCAAAACAACGTGGGAAGATCCGGGAATGGACTTTCTCACGTTACTATTTTGGCCACTTCCACCCCGAAAACCTGAGTTTCCCACCATTGCAATCATTCGGAAGTCCCAACCGAAAGCGCATAAATGTTGCGAATTTCGTTTTCCGGGTTACAGAGAATCTAATTTTGTTGTGTAATTAGACCCGCATACGAAATGATACAGACACCGGTAATCGTGACATTCGCCAACCAAAAAGGAGGAGTCGGCAAGACCACCCTCTGCGTGACCTTCGCCAACTATCTGGTGACGAAGGGTGTCCGTGTGGTGGTCATCGACTGCGATTTCCAGCACTCCATCATGAAGTGCCGCAAGGCGGACATCAAGAAATACGGAGAACAGCCGATGCCCTACGAAGTATGGGACTGCGAAGCCACTGACAAGGACATGATGGTTTCCCTGATGGAGAAGCTGCACAACGACCCGGAAATAGACATCGTGCTGATGGATTCGCCCGGCAGCCTGAAAGCCGAAGGACTGGTACCGATGTTCGTCAACTCGGACATCATCGTCGTCCCGTTCCATTACGACCTGATGACCGTCCCCTCCACCGCCAGCTTCCTGCTGTTCGTTGACCGCCTGAAGAAAGCCGTGGGCGACCGGATGAAGGCACGGCTCTTCATCATCCCCAACCTGAATGACGGGAGGGTCGGCAAACGGGCGGAACTGGTGCTGTGGGAGAACGCCAGAGACACCTTCTCCAACTACGGGTACGTGACGGCGAAGATACCCAAACGGGCGGACATGGAACGATTCAGCACAATGGCGGCGTTGGACATGCAGGCAAGCATCGTCACCCCGGTCTTTGAGAAAATCTATACCGCCATTTTCGATACGGCAAAGCCCATCCGGGAAGTTGGACTTACCGGCATCCAACTGACGGAGAACCTGAATCCCAAACCGCAGAAGAAAGAAGACAAGAATAATCAGTAATCACCCATAATCAGAACGCAATGGCAAATATCATTCCTGAAATAGACGACCTCACCAAAGGCATCAATGACCCCGACATGATTCTGGCGGGCACGCAAGAGACAGAAGAACCGCAATCACAGGCAGGCACCCAATCCTCTTTGCCCTTTGACGGCTGTTGGGAGAGCTTCCTGAACTATCTGGAATCCTCCGGCACACGGGACGACAAGGCAGAGCGGTTGGTATGCAAGTTAGACCGCGACCTTGCGGACTCCCTCGATGACTGCGACATCCACAACCGCTGCCGTTCCGATTTGGTGAACGCCATCGTCAGGGCCTTCTTTGAGACATTCCTGCCCCAACTGGCACAATACAAGAGAGAGAAGAAATCACTGTTTATGAACCTCAAACAGAATTGATACCATGAGACATCACAAATGGACGGAGGAGAAACTGGCCGCCCTTGCCAGAATCTTCCCCGTAGAATCAACGAAGCACACAGCAACCGTCCTGCAAATGAGCGTCACGGCGGTAAAAGGCAAAGCCAAGGAACTGGGCCTTAAAAAAGAGACCAAGTCGGAATGGGCGAAACGTGCGGACTATGTGCGCAGCCACTTCTACCATTGCTCGTTATCCGAAATGGCAGGCAAACTGGGTATCAGCAGGACATCCGTCATCCGTATCATCGAAAAGCTGGGACTCAGACGCACCAAGGAACAGAACTTCCAAGTGACCTCCCGTGTCCGCAGTGAAATCATCCGCAGGGAAAGGCGGCACGTGCTTTTCGGTCTGGCCCCGGTCACCAAAATCAAGGTGGTGTCGAACAGGGCGCGTATTCAGATCCGGGCGCAGTTGAAATCCATCGGCTATATCGTAAGCCGGGACTCCAACACGCTGTACTACACCGATAAGATTGAACGGAAAAGCAATCTGGAAACCCGTGGCATCCGGCAAGGGCTTCGTTTCCTGCCTTTTTCCGAGGAAGAACCATTCATATTGACAGCCATATAAAACAGAGAACCATGCAATACGGACAAATAGTATTTCTTCTCTTCGTGGCACTGCTGTTCTACTACGCCGCCCTGATTGTGCTGGACATCCTACGGGCAAAGGCAGCGCAAACGGCAGAACAGGAAAACCACACCGAGGAAGACATAGACATATCGGATGAAGCGCAGACCTTCAAGCCCGTCAAGGTCAGCCGTGACGAACCGGGAAAACAGAACGATGGCTCAGAAAACGATAAGCCCAAAGAGGATGATGGTGAAGAGAAGCCTTCACAACATTCCGGCTATCGGGAAGCCATCATGACAGACGGCATTTTAGTAGAAAACCTCATAGATGAAATCGAGCGGTTGGTGGAAACCGGCACCTGCGATTTGGGTGCCGTCATCTTCAACTGCGAAAACGCACGATAATAACCGTTCCTTTAGCGACACCTGTTCCTTTGGCGATAGAATCCATTAATCATTTTGTAAGATGAAACAAGTAAAGAAAAAAGTACAATGCACATGGAAGCGTTTCTTGGGCTCCAAGTTCGCCCGGAACAGTGTCGTGGCACTCTGCGCACTCACCGTATCAGTCGGTGAAGCGATGGCTTCGAGTAAAGGAGCGGCCGGTTTTACCAAGGCAACACAGGAAGTCAGCTCGTACCAGACACCCGTCTCCAACCTGATGAAAGCCATTGCAGCGGTCATCGTCCTGGTCGGAGCGTTCAATGTCTATTTCAAGATGCGTGCGTCCGTAACGGTTGCGTGATAAATACTTCCTTGGCAAGAAGTTAGGATAGTGTTCCATGTAAATGGACAGTCCAAATTTAAATGTTTAACCTCTACTGACAAGTAGAAAACAAAGATTAACTGTATGTTTTACAACATCCTACTCCCATCAGCTTTACCCTGCGGAGAAATCCATAAGGGGAACACAGCACGCTTGAAAAGTGGCAAGTCGGTGAACTGCAAAGCCGAGACGCAGCCGCAAGGGAGAAAGACTGACATGAGGATGAAGCCTGATTGGTTGAACGATAATCCAACGGTATGTGAAATGACTATGGCGGAAAGCAGTTACATACGCCATATTGCGGTACTGTGCCAAACTGCATTTATTGGCACAGCAGGAACTTGCCGCAACGTGACCGCAATAAGCGGAGAAAAGGGTGTAAGTCGCATCCGACAGTCAGTCGTGCCAACAGTTATCACGCAAACTAAACGGAGATTGCCTAACCCGAAATGCCAATTGGCTATGAACGCAGGTTCTGAATATTCGGTATGGCAACGGAGTTCCCGTAGTAGTCTGAGGAAGGGAAAGCCTTCCACATGGCAAAGGGGAACAGTTGTTGACTTCAATAGTATTAACGGATAACGTGAGAGACGTATGAGAAATCCCGAGATAATATTGAACACTCTAAGCTCACACAGTAAGGTCTCAGACTACAAGTATGAGCGTATTTACCGCATTTTCTTTAACGAGGAGATGTTCATGCTTGCCTACGAGCGGATTAAGTCCAAACCTGGCAACATGACTCCCGGCACGGATGGCCTTACCATTGACGGGATGACTATCGACCGAATTGGAAAACTCATCGGGAGCTTGAAAGACGAGAGCTATTCCCCCAAGCCTGCCAAGAGGGTGTACATCCCCAAGAAGAACGGGAAGAAACGTCCTTTGGGAATACCGACCATTGATGACAAACTGGTGCAGGAAGTAACAAGGATGATTCTTGAAGTCATCTACGAAGGTCACTTTGAAAGTACTTCACATGGATTCAGGCCATTCAAAAGTTGCCATACAGCCCTCATTGGCATCAAAAAGACGTTTACTGGTATGCGGTGGTTTATAGAAGGAGACATTAAAGGATTCTTCGACAATATCCACCATGCCACACTGGTAGACATCCTTCGGATGCGGATTGCGGACGAGAAGTTTCTTCGGTTGATTTGGAAGTTCCTAAAAGCAGGCTATTTGGAAGAGTGGCATTTCAACAGGACTGATTCGGGCACACCGCAAGGAGGTATTGTCAGCCCTATACTGGCAAACATCTACCTTGACCAGTTTGACAAGTTCATGAAAGAGTATGCCGACAATTTCGACAAAGGGAAAAGCAGGAAGATACGCAACGAATACATGAATCTGAATATGCGTACTGTGAACAGGAGAAAGAAGAGAAAGGCTACGGAAGACCCGGTCGAAGCAGCCGCTCTTGACGCAGAAATCAAGCAATTGCAAAAGGAGTTGCGCAGTATGCCCGTAAGGGATGAGATGGACGAGAATTATCGCCGCCTCAAATATGTAAGGTATGCTGATGATTTCCTTATCGGGGTAATAGGTTCAAAAGCCGAATGTGAGAAAATCAAGAGAGATATTACTGGCTATATGCGTGATAGGCTCAGACTTGAACTTTCAGCGGAAAAGACCCTAATCACCCATGCAAGTGAAGAAGCCAAGTTTCTTGGCTACCGAATCTCAGTGCGCTCTCTTGATGTCATGAAAAGGAACTGTAAAGGAATCCTTTCACGTGCATTCAAGGGTAAGGTACAACTGTCACTTTCATCGGAAACGGTAAAAGACAAGTTGTTATCATACGGTGCTGTCTATTTTGCCGAAGAAAACGGCAAAACGGTATGGAGACCCCAGTCAAGGTCGTCCTTGATTGGAATGGAAGCCCACCGCATACTTGCCAAGTATAATCTTGAGATAAGGGGATTCTACAATTACTATTCGATTGCTGACAATGTATCTGCGACCTGCTCCAAATTTGGTTACATCATGGAGTACAGCCTTTACAAGACTTTGGCTCAGAAACAAAACAGTACAGTGGCCAAGATTATAAGGAAGTACAGAAAGAACAAGGAGTTTAAGATTGAATACCTTGACAAAAAGGGCAATCAGAAATATCGGGTTCTTTACAAGGATGGATTCAAGCAAAAACAGCCCAACAAAATGGCTGACTGCGACACGCTGCCAAACGTAAGTTTTCCCAAACGCTCCTTGGCGGAGAGATTGAGAAGTGAAATTTGCGAGTTGTGCGGAAGTCATGGACAACTCATTATGCACCATGTCCGTTCCCTGAAATCTGTCAGTGACAAAACAGAATGGGGAAAGATGATGCTGGGAATAAATCGCAAGACACTTGCAGTATGTGAAAGCTGTTTTGCCCAAATTAAGGAGAAAGAAAATGAAAAAGAAAGTGAGAAGTAGAGTGCTGTCAATAGCGGAAAGCCGTATACATGGAGACATGTACGTACGGTTTGGGGGCAGTTTTGGAGAAACCTGCGGCAGCAATGCCGCAAGGCGTTCCGATTCGAGCCCACAGAACGGTGATCAGGATGTAAAAAAGACCATCATGCTGACCATCGGCGGCTGTATCGCGTTCATCGCATTGTCAGAGGCTTTGCCGCTGTTCTTTAAGTAGTTACAACACTGAAAAGACATACCATCATGGCGATGAATCAGGAGGGCTACCCCGTCTTCAAGGGCTTGCAAAAACCGTTGGAATTCATGGGCATACGCGGACGGTTCCTCACGCTGGCGGCTGCGGCTGTCGGCGTGTCATTCGTCGGCTTTATCGTATTCTCCATTGCCTTGGGCAAGCTCGCCGGTTTCATCGCCATGCTGGTCATGGCGGTTGCCGGACTGGTGACGATTTACATCAAGCAGCGTGGCGGGCTGCATAACAAGAAACGGCACAAAGGCATCTTTGTCTACAAAGGCCTGAGGCATCATTCATAAAACAAATTCAAAAGGATATGGCACAAGCAAAGAAGAAACCGTTTGACGGGCTATATGCGCAGTTGGAAGAGACGGGCGGCAATGTCGTCCTTTTTTCAGCCAAAGGCGAGGCGTCCGTCATTTTTGAAATGACCAACCCCGTACAGCAGTTATGCACCGATGCGGAACAATACCAACTCTTCCAAGACGTGTTTTCCAATGTCGTGCAGACACTTGGGGAGGGCTACGCCTTGCAGAAACAGGACATCTTCTGCAAGCAGGCCTACCACCACGAAGTGCCGAAAGACGCGCCTTTTCTGACACGGTGCTACTTCAAGTACTTTGAGGGAAGGGAGTTTACGGAAATACGGACTTACCTGATTGTCACGCAGGAGGCACAGCGCAACCAGTTCGTGCAGTACGACCCCAAGAAATGGCTGGACTTCCACGCCAAGGTGTCCAAGGTGGATGACATCCTCACGGAGAAACACATCAAGCACCGCAAGCTCGATAAAGAGGAAGTCAACGAGTACTGCCACCGCTTCATGGCGTTCAACTTCCGGCACGGCTCCTTCTCGATGACCAACTTCAAGGCATCGGACGAATACCTGAAAACCGGGAAACGGGTCATCCGTTCCTTCCCTCTGGTGGACATAGACGAAATCAACCTACCGTCCGTCATCAAGCCATACACGCAGATGAACGTCAACGGCTATGGCATCGCCACCGACCTGTTTTCGTTCCTTACCAATGTGCCATATTCCGATTGCGTGGTGTTCAACCAAGTGATACAGATACCCGGACAGCGGAAGCTGCTCCGCAAGCTGGAAGCCAAGGCGAAGCGTCACGGTTCCATGCCCGACCCAAGCAACAAGATAGCCAAGGCGGACATCGAGGAAGTGCTGGAACGGTTGGCCATCGACAGCACGATGCTGGTCTATTCCAACTTCAACATACTGGTAAGCTGCCCGGCAGACAAGATGACACCCGTGACCTCCTTCCTGGAGACCAAGCTGTACGAGTGCGGCATCATGCCCTCCCGTACCGCCTACAACCAACTGGAGCTGTTTACGGACAGCTTCCCCGGCAACGCCTACACCTTCAATCCTGACTACGACCTGTTCCTGACCCTTTCCGATGCGGCACTCTGCTTCTTCTTCAAGGAACATCTGAAAGCCTCCGAGGTGACACCGCTGACCACGTATTACACCGACCGTCAGGGGCTTCCGGTGTGTATCGACTTCACCGGCAAGGAAGGCAAGGTCAAGATGACCGACAACGCCAACTTTTTCTGCATCGGGCCAAGCGGCAGCGGCAAGAGCTTCCACATGGAGTTTCGGAGGGCAAAACGGCGACAAACGGCTGCAAAAATCGGTGTTATAATATCTTGATTTTCAGCTAATAGATTTTAACAAACGAGATTTTCGCCTGTTGGCGATTCGTCCTTTTCGGAGTATTTTTGTACCGCGATTGTACCACGCGAGAGGGGTCACACGGCACGACTTCCTTTCAGCAACGTGCAACAGCTTTCAAGAGCGTGCAACAAATTTCTTCGATAATGGACCGTCAAATTAAACACAATTTAACAGGTCAGCCCGACTACGACCGAGGCATGACCGACAAGCCTTTCCTCACCATCGGGGAAGTGGCGGACATCCTGCAAGTGAGCAGCCGGACTGTGTATAACCTCATTTACAAAGGCACTCTCCGGGCTTGCAGACTGACATATCACATCACAATCATCACCAGAGAGGATTTCTTTCTGATGATTCGGGAGACAACCTACTGCAAGCGGAGCGTGTCAATCTTCGCAAAGCAGGGCAAAAAGACAAAAAAGAAGATGAACGAAGATACAACGAACACTGAAATAGACCTTTCCCAAAAGGAGGGAAAGAAGAAAGCGAAGGGCACCCCGAAACGGCAGCTCATACCGGCGGCTAACTACAAACAGTCCGTGCGCGACACGTTCACGGACAAAGAGAGTGCCGGAGGTGACCTTTATACGATGGCTGAGATATGCCGGAAATACAATTATACCTACGGACGATTTTACAATCTCCGTATGCGCTACTCGATACCCTGTGTCAAAGCCAACGCCACCAAGTGCTTCCCTAAAGCCGAGGTTGACAAGGCTATGGCGCAGGAAGCGGAACGGCTGGGAAGCAACCTGTCGGAGCACTGGTATTCCTGTTTCGACATCATGCGCCTGTTCGGGCTGGGCAAGACCCAAGTCCGCAGGTTCGCGCTCACCCACGGGGTAAGGACGAAGCGCATCCACGGCAACCGCTTGTACTATCTCAAGGCTGACTGGGACGAGGCACGGAAGGTGTCGGAACGCAAGAGTGCAAGCACGAAAGCCAAGCGAGAGCCGGACAATGAATCAGACAACAATTAAAAATCACAACCGATATGACAAACATCTGCACGAAAGTAACTGTAAGGAAGCGACCCATCAAGAACGGTCAGGTGTCGCTTTACCTTGACTTCTACCCGGCTATACGGCATCCCAAGACAGGCAAGCCGACAAGACGGGAGTATCTGGGAATATACATCTATGCCGACCCGAAAGACAAATTCGAGGCTGAGTTCAACAAGACCATGCTCCGCAATGCCGAGCTTGTCAAATGCCGCAGAACCGAAGCCATCATCAACGAGGAATACGGATTTCTCGACCGCAACCGCGGCAAGGAGAGTTTTCTTGAGTATTTCCGTTCCAAGATGGCGGACGATGACAATTACCGTAACTGGAACACCGCTTACAAGCACTTCGAGAAGTATTGCGGCGGAAGCTGCACCTTCGACAATCTGACGCTTGACTTCTGCCAGGGATTTCTCACCTATCTGCTGTCGCTCACAACTCCAACCAAGGGCAAGATGATGGCTTCCACCGCCAACAACAACCTCAACAAGCTGAAATGCGTCCTCCGCATCGCATACGAGGAGAAACGCATCAAGGAGAACATCGCCCCACGGCTCAAGCACGCCAAGGAGTCAAGCACGAAACGCGAGTTTCTGACACTTGAAGAGGTCAGGATGCTTGCCGCCACTCCCTGCGAAAAACCTGTTATACGGAGTGCCGCACTGTTCTCATGCCTTACGGGACTTCGCATCAGCGACATCATCCGTCTGCAATGGGAGAACATCATAAGAGGAGCTGACGGCGGCTGGTGCATGCACATCGTCACCAAGAAAACCAAGACGGAAGCCGTGCTGCCGCTGTCGGATGAAGCACTCGCGCTGTGCGGCGAGCGCGACGAGGGGCAGGTGTTCAAGGGGCTGACGAAGACAATCCTTCCCCTCTATCTCAAGGACTGGATCAAGTCTGCCGGAATCACCAAGCACATCACGTTCCACGGGTTCAGGCACACCTACGCGACCCTTCAGCTTGCCGCAGGAACAGATCTTTATACCATTTCAAAGATGCTCACGCACAGCAATGTCGGCACGACACAGGTCTATGCCGATGTGGTGAACGACCTCAAGCGCAAGGCATCCGAACAGATTACACTCAAATGAAAACCGACACATATATAATATGAACAACATAACATTCGACCAACTGCCGCAGGCGGTTTCCATGCTGATTGAAAAGGTGGGACTGCTCACTGAACGTGTGGAGAAATTCCTGTGTGACGCACCCTCGCAGCATGGCGAGGCACACACCTTGCTTTCTTTGAACGAGGTTGCAAAGCTACTCGGAAAATCCGCGTCAACCATCTATGCCATGACATCCGACAAACGTATTCCGTACCACAAGCGGGGTAACAAACTTTACTTCTTCGAGGATGAAGTCATGGCTTGGATCAAACAAGGAGGCACATCGGGAGTAGCCAGCGAGAGCGAGATTGAAAGACGGCTTGAGGAACTGCGCAACAGTAAGAAGCGCAAGCCGGGAGCGTTGACGGACGGCAACAGCCGGATGTCCGCAGTAGCACCATAATATCATCAGATCATGTGCAAGAAAAGACAGGACTTACAGACCATACACTACTGCACCATACTCTCAGCCGGGCAGTGGGATTTTCTTTTGGAAGGCAGGTTTTCCCCTCTCAGGCAAAAGTGCCTCTGGCGACTGATGAGCGGTGCCGTGCGGACAAGAACCGCTTATAAAATCAAGGGCATTGATATTGTGCTGGAGGTGGGACAGGTGGCGGCTTCCGATGTGGAATTAGCGGAGTTTTTGGACTGCAACCGTAAGACGGTCGGCAAACTAATCGACAGCTTCAACCGCCTCGGTATGCTGACCACCCGAACAAACAACCGCACATCCGTCCATTCCCTGCATTTTCTCACGGGCTGGTATGTCGGAGGTGTCCTTGTCACCAATCCCCACTATGTCAGACCTTCGGCTGCCGCCAAAGGACAGACGGGCGATGTGCGGACACCTGTTTCCGACAGTCTGCCGTCAGGGGATGAACCGGGAGGCGCAGCGGTTGACTGCCACACAAGAGGGAAGGAAACGGACAGCCTTGCGACAGGCGCGGCATCCCTTTCTTCTTCCCTCCTTTTGTCAGACAATTCCAATCCGTCAGCCGATGTGCATGACGGTGACTGCCATAATCCTCCGTCCGATATGTTCATGGCGGACACAACCGCAAATCGGCATATCATAGACGGCGGTAACGAAGCCTCCGGCGAAAACGGCGTAGGAAGCCACAGCGAGACGCAGGAAGCCGCCAATGACAGCGAGGGTAATCCTGCATAGGTGCGAGAACCGAAAGCGTGGAAAAACGGCTTAAACCGGGATTTAGTCGGTCGGAAGCGGGAACAAGGGCTTGCCCTGTATAGCCCACTATAACTTCTCCGCTGCGCTCCCGAAGTTGTGGGCTCTCCCGAGGGGCTGGGCTTTGCCCCGTCCCACTTATGGCTCTGCCCTAAGAACCCGCAAGGCTCCGCCCTTGACCCGGTCGGAGGCTGTCAGCCCCCGACGCCCCTGACCAAAGAGTGACCCTCTCTTTGGAAACTCCGCTTAGTGGCTTCCACCCCTAAGAACCCCGAGCAGGAAGTGACCCTCTCCCTGCACCCTCCGATTAAGGCTCCGCCCTAATAACCCTTTCCCTATTGTAAATCTGTAAACATCATCATGCCTATGGCACAGAAGACATCAGTCAACATCAAGCCCTGCAACATCGGAAGCAGCGAGGAACACAACAGACGGAAAGCGGAATACCTCGCCCGTGTCGCAAGGGAGAAGCTCTACATCCGCACCGAACTCATGCACCGGAACGAGGCATGGGTAGCACCTGAATTTGAAAACTCGACGCTGACCGACCGCTACAATCAGATAGCCGCGATGGTAAAGGAGAAGACAGGTCGGGCGATGCAGACCAAAGACCGCTTGCGCGTGAACAGGAAGACGGGAAAGGTGACCGTCGTGCGCGGCAGCACTCCGCTAAAAGAGGGTGTCGTGGTAATCAAGGATGATACCGCGATGGAGCAGTTGCGCCGTTTCTGCGAGGTGTGCAAGCAGCGGTGGGGAATCACAGCATTGCAAATCTTCATCCATCGTGACGAGGGGCATTACGCCACTCCCGGAGATGCCGCCACATGGAAGCCCAACCTTCACGCCCATATCGTATGGGACTGGATGAACCACGACACCGGGAAATCCTGCAAGCTGGACGATAAAGCCATGAGCGACATGCAGACGCTTTTGGCTGAGTGTCTTGAAATGGAGAGGGGCACCTCGAAGGAGGTGACGGGAAAGGAGCATCTTGAACGCGCTGACTTCATAATCACCAAGCAGAAGCAGGAAGCCGAACAGGTAAAGTCGGAAAAGGAAGCAGCCGAAGCCGACAGGGATGCCGCCATCCGCGAAACGGACAATGCCAGATCCGAACAAGAAAAACTCCGGATCGTAAACGAGGAAAAACAGCGGCGCAGCGCGGAACTTGACAGCGAGATCGCCGAAAAGGAAGAACGCGCGAGGGAGGTTGACCGTGAGAACACGGACAGCATAAAGTCAGGCATCGCCAACCTTTTCGGCAAGGGCAAGTACGCAGCCATCGAGCAGGAGAACGAAAGGCTGAAAGCCGAGAACGAGCACATCAAAGAATCGTTCCCCGATGAAGTCAGGAAAGAGGTGGCGAAGCGGACAAAGGCACTGACTGAGGCGAAGCGGACGGTCGAACTGGAACGGGACAGTGCCATGGCAATGGCTGACACATTTGAATCCGAGAGGGACACAGCACTGCGGCAGCTCCGGGAACAGAAGACCGGGGAGCAGCACCGCATCGGCATGGCGGTGAGCCGGGCAACGGAGGAGAAGGACAGGACAATCCGGCAGCTGCAGGGTGCGTTGAAATCGAGCCGGGACATTCTGAACATCATCGCCGATATTCTCTACAAGGCAAGCGAGGTGTTCAGGCGGGCGATTGAAGCGATTATCCATTTCGCCACGGAACGGCACAAGTCAATCTTCTCCAACGATGAAGCCGCCGACATCAAGAGCGTCATGCAGAGCTACGGCGAGACCACCGAGCAGCAGAAAGCGGTCGGCGCATGGCTCTGTGACTATGCGGAACACCGACAGCCATTTGATGAAATAAAACATCGCCACACACTCAACGAGGTTGGCGATGTCGCAGAGGGGGCGTATGATTGGAGGATTGAGAAAGAACAAAGAGGCATAAGTCTATGATTACCTACTATTGTTAATAAACTGTGTAATCAACAATCATAACGGATGAAAACAGTCCTTTTTTATACTGACCTGAAATTAGTAATGTCTTTTCTCGTTCAATCTTTTCTTTGATTGGATATTCATTATTAATTATTAGAGCAATTTCCTCATTATCTAATTTAAAAGAAATGAAGGGCGGCGAGCGGTAGGCACTGGATTCAACATTCTCTATCTCGGACATAAACGAATGTTTATCCTGTGAGTTCATATATCCAATATTTACAATTGAATACAATGAAAATGTAATGCAAAATGTACCCCAAAGTGATATATATAAAAGCCCTTTCTTTAATTTTTTTATGCACTTAAAGTATAATCCCCAAATAAAGCATATTGGGATTACTACTATATACATAAAGGAATACTCTAAATAATATACTCTCAAATACTGGGGGAGAAAAATCCCCACAAGTAAAATTATGCTATAAAGCACAAATAATTTATAATACGATTGTTCAATCGTTGTAGATTTAGAGGCGATTCTATCTTTGTGTCTCTTTGCCCTTTTAAAACTCTTCATATCGTCTTATCAAATATCCAAAATCGTTTATCGGTCAGTTTCATTGGGCTCAAGGAGTTTTCTGATTGAGTTTATAATATCTTTCCAAGAGGCACTATCAAGTTCAAAAGACAATTCTCGCTCATAATCCCAATCTTGTCCTTTGTCGGTGGCTTTTCGGGTCGGCAATATTTTAAGTTTACGGCTATCGTGGGTCACCAGTACACTCGTAGAGTGCATATAAAGCTGTCGCCATGAGCGTTGTTTCATGGCTTTGATTAGCTCGGATGCCTTTATTTCGGTGTATTTGTCATACTGACTTGCATGGAAAATATCAGTCAGAGTATTCTCAAACATCCCGTTATAGCAGTCAAGAGTCAAGAATTTAATAGGATAACTCGCGCTGACATAATATACCGTGACAAATATGTACTCCTTGTCGGTACGATATATCATACACTTTCCCAAGCTATCCAACTCCGGGCATCGGTCGTTATATTTTCGATTGATTCTAAGCCAACGATAAACAGCCAGAACAATCGCAACAATTACAAATATTATGACAGATCCAAACTCCGGCCCATCATAATATTCAAAAACCGTCATGTTGTTTTCAGGATTGTCCTTCTGATACACCACACCTATACTATCGCCCACGGAAAGACCACGGCGTGGAGCTCCGCCGTCATAAGCTTTACCATCCACAAAAATCTTATACTTCAAATATGGACTATTGCGAATACTATACACATCAGAAACCACAGTTGATGTAAAAACCGGATTTGCAGACAGCGTATTATATTTTCGATTCTGTAAATACAAGCCGACAATGAGGAAAGGCACAAGAATCAGGAGCATAACACCAAATGGTAAGCGTGTCTCGCCCCGTTTCCCAAAGAAAAACCTGTATATCTTGCTGTCGGATTTCATCTATGCTTCGATTACCTTTTGTCCGTGCTACAAAGTTAATATAAATTTCGCTTACACCATTATATTGCCATGCGTAAAGTGCTTGAACTGAATGGAAATAATGAAATCTTATCCCTTTATTGCTCGATTCTGCTATTGCATCCCCATTCCCCTGCCTTTCCCTTCTGTTTTGGCTGCTAAATAACGTAGTTTGTACCTCGCTTGTTTCTTGAATGGGATATAGCATTGATTTTCAACAGTGGTAAGCAATTCCTTGACAACTATCTCCGGCACCCAGACCTTCAAGATGCCTACCCCGAACAAAAATGAGAAATGTATCAATCTATAACGTACTATCTTGTTTTTTGGGGATAATAGCCCGAATCTTACCGCTTTTTAGTAACTTTGCGTATGGAATAAAAGATATTGCTATGACTACAATAAGAATTTATATACTTCTTATACTATTCGTTTTACTTCCGGGAGTTAATTCTTTCGGCGAGGTATTCAACACCTCTAAATGTTTTGACTTATTGTGTTCGCCTCAGTATATCGACCATCTCAAAGATGATTCGCGGTTTGCTGAACTATGTGTGGATTCTGTCTTTATCGCAAATGTTGCAGAGATTAATTCAAATTGCGCTGCATCTAAACTTTGTAATCTTTATTCTGAAATCGACGGAGATAAAGATGATATTTCTAAATGCCTTTTCACAATTCAGCATCTGGATAGTTTAGCTTGTGATATTGAGTGGGCGAAAGGCATCCTGTCTGTTCAGCCTCAACTGGCTTATGTTATGCAGCAATTAGTCGATAGCGGATACTCGGAGTATTGGGATAAAACAATCTATCCCACATTGAAGTCCCATATTGACAATTATAGTTTGAATCACGATTTGCTGAAAGCAATAAATGACAGTCTTACGCATTTTTTCTTTCCACAAGCTCTACCTGATACACAATCCAAAATATACATTTTGGATATTGATAATGCTTTCAATCTTTCTGATGAATCTTTTTGTTGCACTCCGCTAATTCTTGACCCAGAAATTGAAAAGCAGTTGAGATTAAATTTCATGAATATATATATTCACGAGAACCTGCATAATCTTTATCTTTCACCCGAACTAATGGCAAAATTGGGAGAGCTTGATAATGATACTTTTTATCGCAGCAAAGAATCGATAGCTCAAAAACACGGGGAAGGTCGAAACGAAGCTTTTGTTGTAGCGGCAGAGGTGTATATCTCTAATCAGTTAGGAATACGTGACGCTCAAAATGTTTATGATGAATTCTCTCAATACGTTGATGGCAGTCTTGTATTGGCTCCAATAATATATACATATTTGACCAGTAGGAATCACAACGAATCATATAATGATTTTCTTTTGCGGTTATTTGAGACTGGCATCTTGAAATCTGGAGCTATCGAAAACAATTATAATGATGCGATGACATCAATTCAATCTCAAATCAAGAAATAATTTTTTATCACTGTATAGTTGCTTCGCGATTTTATGGTATCATAACCTACAAGATTGCGAAGCATTTTACTTTAATTCGGTCGAAAGCCATCTCAATGCCCATTTTCAAGAGGATGGCTACGCTGTAACTACAGACCTTTGTGACTTGAGTCTAATTAGGTAAAAAATCTCATCAACTGTTAAGATTTAGTTAAATCTTTCATCAAAAACACAAGCCTTTTCTAATCCTTTCGCTCCCTGAAAGCAACTTTTTCGCTCTCACTTTTCCTTAATTGATAGTTGTACCGTTATTTTCTTATATGGCTGATTTTCAACGACAAAAGTCATTGAAAATCAATTCCACATGAACAGTGTTGTCCGTCAGTTACTTGAACAGCATACGGACGTGGTGATGGTAGATACCGGTGACTCTTACGAAGGCATCTGTCGTTATTTCAACGGCACCTACATATCCTACTCCAAGGAGAAGCCCATTTCGATGAACCCCTTCAAGGTAACGCAGGAAGAATACGACCTGAACTTCGGAGAGAAGAAGAACTTCCTCAAATCACTGATATTTCTCATCTTCAAGGGCAGCCAGTTCCCCGACAAGATCGAGGACATGCTGATTAACCAGACCTTGGTGGAGTATTACGACACCTATTTCCATCCTTTCACAAACTTCAACGAACAGGAACGGAAGAACCTGCGACGGAAATTGTTGCTGGAAGCCCGGATGGAGGATGACATCGAAAAGTACACCAAGGACATGGAGGACATCGAACGGCTGATAGAGAGCGAGGAGGTTATCGTGAAGCCGGAAAGCCGCGCGCTGATGCTGCCCTCGGAAGTCAGACGTTTCAAGCTCATCCGCCAGTGCAAGTCATTGACCGCCCTGAAGAACGACCCCGGAGCGACACCCTCCGAAAGAGAAAGGGCTTTCCACATCGTGGAGAAGTTCAAGAAAGAGCTGTACGAGAACTCGATGCTTATCAAGATAGACAAGCGGATAGCCCGCATGGAGGAACAGAGGCGCAGGCTGAAAGTGAAGGAACTCTCGTTCAACTCCTACTATGAGTTCGCTCTGGAACGTATTCCGCAGATAATGAAGCAGGACAAAATCGATTTCAAGGTGAACGACTTCGCGTCCATCCTGAAACAGTTCTACCGGGGCGGCGAACAGGAAAAGACCCTGAACTCCGACTTGGACGTAAACCTGTTCGATGAGCGGTTCATCGTCTTTGAGATTGATAAAATAAAAGATGACCCCGTCCTTTTCCCTATCGTGGTGCTGATAATCATGGACGTTTTTTTACAAAAGATGCGCATCAAGAAAGGACGCAAGGCACTGATAATCGAGGAAGCGTGGAAGGCCATCGCCTCACCGACCATGGCGGAGTACATCAAGTATCTTTACAAGACCGTCCGCAAGTTCCACGGCATCGCCGGAGTGGTCACGCAGGAATTGAACGATGTGATAGATTCTCCCATTGTCAAGGAAGCTATCATCAACAATTCCGATGTGAAGGTATTGCTTGACCAGTCGAAGTTCAAGGACAGGTACAACGACATCGCCGCCATCCTCGGCCTGACCCCGATACAGAAGCAGCAGATATTCACCGTCAACGCGCTCAACAACAAGGAAGGGCGCAGCTACTTCAAGGAAGTGTGGATATGCCGGGGGCAACAGTCGGATGTCTATGGTGTCGAGGAAGCCCCGGAATGTTACTGGGCATACACCACGGAGCGCAACGAGAAGGAAGCCCTGAAGATATACCTCGCCCATTACGGGGATTTGCAGGAAGCGATAACCCATATCGAGGCAGACCGCCAACGGGACGGCGGGCCGCTTTATCTGGAGTTCGCAAGGAAAGTCAACCAGAAACAAAAAGTGATGTCATTATGGTAAAGTTACGGTACACACTCATCTTGGTATTTGTAATTACCGCTTCAATCCAAGCCTTTGCCGGCTGGAGAGTGGTGATTGACAAGAACTGCCTGAAAATAGTGGCAAGCAACACCGCTTCCCAAAAGCTGATAGAAGACAAGCATAACCAACGGCTGGACTCCATCGCTTCCAAAAAGAAGAAGGTGGAGCTGTATTCGGTGAGCATGGCCACCATCAAGGAACTCTACAAACTCTCTATGGAAAACGTGTCGGGCTTCGGGGCGGAAAGCCGCTATTACAAGGAAATCGGACTGTGCGCTTTCGATATAGTCCGCAACGTGCCGGAACTGGTCAAGACCGTGAGCAAGGCGAAGTTCTCCAACAAGCTGTTGTGCCTGAACGAGCTGGGCAATCTGGTTTCGGAAACGCAGCAGTTGGTGGGCAACTTCGTGAACATCGTCAACAACGGCAAGGTTTCCAATCCCTTGAAAGGGGAAGCGATCGCAGAGAAGAAGAATGACGGCTATAACCTGCTTGACCGCTATGAGCGGATGTCGCTGGCCAACGGTATCTATACCAACCTGATGGAGATACGTTACAAGGTGGAAGGTATGCTCCTGATGGCGCGTTATGCCACGATGAACGACCTGTTCTTTGCGATAGACCCGGAGGGCTGGGCCAACATCATGACGATGCGCAACAGCGTGGACGGTCTGGTAATGGATTGGAACAGATTAGTGGCTACAAACAACTGATGAAGGAGGCAGGCTATGAAACACAGAAGATTATACATCCTTTGCCTGACGTTGCTTTTCTTGCTTCCGGCAAAGTCCTTCGCTTATGTCATCCCGAAAGACCTTCCCACCATAGAAGCCTTGATTGCCTTGCACAAAGCCATCAAGAAAGATGAAGACAAGGCGTTGCAACGGGTGGCAATGAGCTTCGGGGAGCAATCGCTGATAACCAAGGGAGCGGACAAGTTCAATGACGTGCGCACCACCTTGGACACCCGGTTGAGCAATGCGAATTCCTACCTCGTATTAGCCGGCGCCATTTCATCGACGGCCAACTCCTTGTACCAACTTGTAAGGGACTACAAGAACTTTACAACCCATACCTTCAAGTATGTGTCCGACAAACCTTTTGTCGCCTGGTACTATGCCGATGCCAACGTAGCCATCGCCCGTGAGATCAAGCATTGCTACAAGCTCTATGCAACGGTGGCCGCTTCCGGCATCAACCTGATGAAAGCCTCGATGGACGAGAAACTGAATCTGGTGCTGACACTGAAAACCACCATCGACCGGGCACGCGGCATCATAGACAATGCGAACCTCTACTGCTATCTGGTCACCGACTGCGGATGGAAACCCGATTACATCTGGGAGATACTGAACTCCACCGTCAAGGAAGAGATAGCTGACCGAATCATCAACCAATGGAACAAAGGATATGCGATTTAAAAACAAGATTATCAAGATATTCTGTGCAATCATCCTCAGTTTTCCTTTAACGGGGAACGCACAGAAAGTAGTCCGTGACAACGAGAAGAAGAAACAGTGGCAGTCAATGGAAAACGGCCCTTGGGACTTCGCCCCGGACTGGTACTATTTTTTCCTGCACAAAAGATATTCAGGAGCGGAAATGTACTGGAAGTGGGCGGGCTTCAACTCCGGTTTCCGGGTACGCTTCAAAGAACCCAAGTCCAACATCAGGCGCATCATGCCTGTTCGGGTGACTTCCGAAGAGACCCAACGGCAGAAGGTCGAAAAGGTGGAAAAGGAACGCAAGTACGTGGAAGAACTCTACAAGGAAGAGCTGCTACGGGAGGCGGACAGAGCCGTGGATTTGATGTACGGTGCCTATAAGGACGAGTTCAACCGTATGCAGGGATGTATCACGGACGGCCTGTTATACTCGATGCGGAAAAGCGGCGGCAGGCTCAAATACCAAGTGGACGAGCTGAGCCGGCAGAACGAGATCCTTTGTGCGGATATAGCCTATATCCACAAGACCGGAGTCGGCTATGGACTGGAGAACGCCAAACGGCAGAAGGCTTACGAGGAAGCCAAGGAGAAGATGAACGAACTGGTAAACCGGACTGCCCATCTGTGTGCGGTGGCGGCCACCCATTATTAAGCAAGAACATAAAAAACGAAGAATATGAATTTACTATTAGTTCCCCTGACCATCGGCCTGCCGGTAATAGACGAAAGTCTGGACAAGCTGCTGGTCGCCATGGAAACATTTCCGAATGTGGCGGTACTGGGCGATGCGGTCGGGCTGGCGCGTGTCATCGGACTGTGCCTTGCCCTTTGTGTCGGCTCATACGAGTGCTGGATGATGATGCTCGGACGGCGGGGCATGGACGTGATGAAACTGCTCCGCATCATCGGCATCTCCATGTGCATCTCCTCGTCCTCGTGGATTTGTTCCGCCCTGCAGGTGCCCGGCAAAGGGCTGGAATCCGCCACCAAAGCGATGGCACACGCCAAGAACAAGGAAGTCGCGGCTTTCGAGTTGAAAGTGGCGCAGAAGCAGAGCGAATACCTCGACCGATTGAGAGCCGTTCAGGATTCCATCTCGACGGCCAAGCAGATAGCAGAAATCGGCGAGGATGCCAACTGGTGGGACAAGCTCATCTACAACGTGGAGAACTTGGGCAACACCATCAACAACTATGCGCAACGGGCGGCGGTGGCCACGGAAACCAAAATCAGCGAATGGATCAACGATGTCATCCGCTTTGTCGGCGAACTGGTGTTCCAGATGTCCTACTACGGCATCCTTGTGGCACAGCGGATATTCATGGCCATCATGATGATATTCTGCCCCATCATGTTCGCACTTTCATTAGCACCGCCTTGGAACTCGGCTTGGAGCCAGTGGATGTCGAAATACCTTTCCCTCTCGTTATGGGGTTTCGTGACCTATATGTGCATGTACTACGTTGACTTCATCCTGCTGTATAATCTCCAACAGGACATGGTGGCCTACAACCACCTGCTTCACGGCTCTGTCAATTCGTGGGAACAGATTGGCGCACTGGGATTACAAGGCATCGGCTCCAACTGCATGTACGCGATGGGTATGCTCGTGGGAGCTTACATCATCCGCTTTGTCCCCGAAGTGGCCTCATGGCTGATACCGGGCGGTGTCAGTTCGGGTGCAGGTTCCGTGGCTGGCGCAACGGCTATGGGCATGACGACAGCAGCGGGTGCGGCAGCCGGAAGCATAGCCGGTTCTGCGGTCGGTGGCATAGCAGGCGGAAAGAAGAAATAGCGTTAACATTAAACTCCAAAGAATATGCTTATAGAATCATTAGCACAGAAAACCAAACTTGCCATGATGACGGTACTGGCAAGCATAGCAGGCAGTGTCATCATCTGCGGTTTCACCGTCTGGTGTTGCGTGTCGCTGGTCAACAAGGAGCGGCAGCAAATCTATGTACTGGACGGTGACATTCCGTTTCTTGCGGAACGGGCGCAGTTGGAAGCGAACTTCACGATGGAGGCGAAAGCGCATATCCAACTCTTTCACCAGTACTTTTTCAACCTGCCCCCCGACAACGACTATATCAAGTGGACGGTCGGCAAGGCGATGTATATGGCGGACGGTACGGCCCTGAAACAGAAACAGGCGATGGACGAGAACGGCTTCTACACCGACATCATTTCTTCGTCCGCAGTTTGTACCATCATGTGTGATTCCATCCAATTTGACGAACACGAGCGGAAATTTACCTACTATGGTACACAGTTCATTAAACGCCGTACCCGTGATTTGAAACGGACGATGGTGACAACCGGCTATATCGAGAACGTGCCGAGGACGAGGAACAATCCGCACGGGCTGATGATTGTAAACTGGAGGACATTGGAAAATAAGGATTTGGATTACTAAAAAAGGCATAAGTATGAAATCATTTAAGGAAACGATACAAGACGGTAAGCAGAAGACATGGAACTTCTTCCAATCCCGATTCCAACCCAAGTTGGGTGCTATCGGAACGAGATACCGCTTGGCTGCAAGAATCCGAATGGCCAATGCTTGGGCGATGAAACATCCCAAACGCACCTTTATTTATGTGGTAGGCGCATTGTTGTTCTTCCTGATTGGTGATATAGTTTGGAACGGTAGCCGGGCAGACAAGGCACAAGAACCGAATGTAGCCATCATTGGAAATATCGAACCGGTATTCCAAGGTTTCCATACCATCCAGTCCAACAAGGATGTTCACCGGCAGACGCTTCTGGAACTGGCAGGTCAAGGGCAGGCCATCCGTCAGGAACTGGACTCGTTGATAGCCAAGCCCCATAAGTCCCATGCGGATTCCATCCATATCATCCGGCAATACAAGCAGTTGGAAAATATTGTCAAATCATTAAAAAACAACGATAAGCCATGATTAAAATCAATTTCAAACAACCCAAGTACATCTTTCCGCTGGTGGTATTCGTGCCGCTATGCGCTTTGGTGTACTTCGTGATGCAGACCTTTGGAGGAGGTGATGAAACGGAGCAGACGGTAGCCACCGACCACATCAACATGGAACTGCCCCAAGCCAATGCCGAAGAAGCCGGCGACAAACTGTATGAAATGTCACGCCGCTTCGATGACGAGGATGCCTTTACCGCAGTCGGTGGCATTGGCGAAGAGAAAAAGGAAGAGAGTAATTTGGAACACGGTTACAGCGAAGAAGAACTGAACCGTCTGGATGCCGCCGAAGCGGAGCGCATCCGCCAGCAAAAGGAACTGGAGGAACTGGAACGCTCCTTGGCAGAATCCCGAAAGCATATCAATTCATACGCATACGACAATCCACCTTCAGGAGATAACGGACATGACGGCTACTCCTCACAGGAGGAGTTCGCCAACGACCTTGAAGAGATACAAAGGCGAAGCTATGAGCGTCAGAAAGCCATCGAGAGCGGATTGGGATATGGCAACACGGAGGAGGAGGAAGTCCGGCAAAAGCAACGGGCGGATTCCATTGCCAAGGTTCGGGCAGAGGAAAAAGAACGCAACCGCCCTAATCTGGTTATCAAGTCGAAGGACACCAATGCCGACAAGTTCCATACCGTATCGGCTTCGGATGAAACGGTGGATGCCCGGCTGATACGGGCAATGATAGACCAGACGACCAAAGCCCGTGAAGGCACAAGGCTTCGCTTCAAGCTCTTGGATGATGTGACGGTCAACGGCACGAAGCTGAAAAAGGGCACATACCTCTATGGTACGGTCAGCGGTTTCGGCCAGCAACGTGTCCGTGCCACGATTACCAGTATCCTTGTCGGCGACAAGTTCATCAAAGTCAAGCTGTCGGTGTTCGACAATGACGGCATGGAGGGTTTCTATGTCCCCGAATCCGCTTTCCGTGATTTCATGAAGGATGCCGGATCGAGTACGGTACAGCAGAACATCAGCTTTGAATCGGAAGACGGCTACGGTTCGGGCATATCGGGAGAGGCAATCGCTCTGCAAGCCTTGCAGAATATGTACAATTCCGCAACATCGGCTATCTCTTCCAACATCCGCAAGAACAAGGCGAAAATCAAGTACAACACCATCGTTTACCTGATAAACTCAGATGAAGCGAGATAGAAAATTAACATTATCAATAACACATAAATAGCACTTTATATGAAATTCAAGATTCTTTCAGCCGTATGCTGTATGCTCGGCTTTATCAGTTCGGCTTTCGCCAACGAGAAAATCTATGTGAACCGGGAGGTGACGACCCACATCGTGATGCCGGAGAACATTAAGTTAGTGGATATTTCCACCGCGAAGATAATCGGCAACCAGTGTGCCGACAACATCGTCCGTATCAAACCATACCAAGAAAATGATTCGCTATCGTGCGAGTTCAAGGAGAATGAGTTGTTGGGAACACTGACCTTGATTGGTGAACGCCACATCGCCCAGTATGACATTCTTTATACCACTTCTCCGAACATGGCTGCATCCATCTACCAAGTGGCATACAGCGATACGAAATCCTACATCAACCCGGAAGTGTCGATGCCCATGTCTGAAATGGCCCGTTACGCTTGGGCGGTCTATGGCAGCAAGCGCAAGTTCAATCAGGTCGTGTCAAAGGCACACGGCATGAAAGCCACCGTCAACAACATCTATTCCATCGGGGACTTCTTCTTTATCGACTACTCGTTGCAGAACAAGACGAAGATAGCCTATGACATCGAGGAAATCCGGGTGAAGCTGACCGACAAGAAAGAAACTAAGGCCACCAACTCGCAGACCATTGAACTGACCCCTGTGTTCTCGCTGAACCACGCCAAGAAGTTCAAGAAGGATTACCGCAACGTGCTGGTACTGCCCAAGCTGACTTTCCCGGATGAAAAAGTGCTTCGGCTGGAAATCTCAGAGAACCAAATCAGCGGTCGTGTCATCACACTCACGATTGAATATGAGGACATTCTCCATGCCGATGGCTTTGATTCCGACATCTTGAAAAAGACATCCTATTATCCGTATTACTACATATCCTATTAAGCCATGAAGAAAGTATTATTCCTATTGCTGTGTACTGTCTTTACATTCAATGTATCGGCACAAGACAAGAAGCTGACGGTCAATGCCGGTTTCCTGTTTCCCAACACGCTGAACGCAACCATCGGTTACGAACATCCGCTATCCTACGGCAATGCCGTGGAACTGTACGGAGAAGCGGGCAACCATTGGCAGCAACCAAGCTTGCGATTTTGGAAAGGCTATTACTGGGATGCCGGATTGGTGTACAAGCACCGTCTGGCCAGATATAAGAACGGGATGCTTCGCTTCCGCTTCGGGCCGCAGTTCGGAGCGGACAAGCGCAAGTTCTTCTTGGGACTGGAGGCCGGTTTTGAGTATAGCTATGTCTTTCAGAACGGCTGGGAGTTTACGCTAACCCAAAAGAATAACGTGAACTTCATTCACGGGGACACCTTCCGAAACGGACTGTTGGTAGGCTTCAAAGTTCCATTCTAAAATCAGGGTGACTTATGGCATTTGAGGAAACAAGGGAACAGCAGCAGATGTATAACTACTTCCGAAGCTGCATCTACATCTTTCTCATCATTGAGATCGTGATGAACCTGCCTGTGACGGCAGACAACCGTATCACGCAATTCATACTGGACTTGTTGGGACGCTTCGCGGTGTTCAACTCCGTTTCCGGTTGCAAGGTCGTGGAACTGGTCTGCATCTGTGTGGTCTGCATCGGCACAAAGGCCAAGAAAGCGTTGAAGTTCAACGTGAAGACAATGGTCATCTACCCGGTGCTGATTGGATTGACCTTGGTCGGGCTGTGTTTCGTCTTTCACGGTATGAACTTCGGTATCAGTTGGATGGGATTCCCTGCCAACCGCATCCTTTATGCCGTTTGCTCGGTGGTGGGTACGATGTTGGTGCATCAAGGGCTGGACGGCATCGCCAAGTATTACAACTACAAGGTAGGTGACGACCGTTTCAACTTCGAGAACGAATCGTTCCAACAATCGGAAGCGTTGGCTGGCAACGACTATTCGGTAAACATCCCGATGATTTATTACTGGAAGCGGAAGATGCACAAGGGCTGGATCAATATCATCAATCCTTTTCGGGGAACAATCGTATTGGGTACACCCGGTTCAGGTAAGTCTTTCGGCATCATCGATCCCTTTATCCGTCAGCACTCGGCCAAGGGTTTCACCCTTATGGTGTACGATTTTAAGTTTCCGACACTTGCCAAGACTCTGTTTTACCAGTACTGCAAGAACAGGAAGGCAGGTAAACTACCTGAGAATTGCGGATTTAGGATAGTAAACTTTACCGATGTGGAATACTCCAACCGCATCAATCCAATCCAACGAAAATACATCCCCGACTTGGCTGCAGCTTCGGAAACGGCTGCTACGCTGTTGGCTTCTCTGAACAAAGGAGGCGGTGAGAAGAAGGGCGGTTCGGAAGCGTTTTTCACCAACTCGGCGGAGAACTTCTTGGCGGCCATCATCTATTTCTTCGTCAACTTCCATCCGGTAGGCTTCAAGAACGGAAAGAAGCTGAAACGATTTATCTTACACAAGGGAAACAGATTGGAGATTGTCATTCGGAACTGGGATGATTTCAACGCCATAGACAAGGACGGCAACGTGGTGCTGGACTTCATCGACGAGAAAGGGAACGATGTGTCAACAGACGAGGACAGGATGTTTGTGGACTTGAACGGCTTCCGCTACAAAGACCATACGGACAAACTGATAACCATCGACCGCTGCTGGTATGAGGACGAGGACGGCAACGAGGTGGAGCCGGACACCATCACGGGTGAGTTTTCGGATATGCCACACGTGTTGTCGTTTTTGGGCAGACCCTACGACCAAGTTTTCAATATTCTGATGCAGGATGATAAGATTGCTTCCCTGATGGCTCCCTTCAAGAGTGCTTACGAGAACAAGGCAAATGACCAGTTGGAAGGTATGGTGGGTACGCTCCGTGTCAATGCCGCCCGGCTGGTATCTCCCGAAGCCTACTGGGTGTTCACCGGGGACGATTTTGACTTGAAGATTTCGGACAGGAACAACCCCAGTTATCTGGTCATCGCCAACGACCCGGAGAAGGAACAGGTCATCGGCTCATTGAACGCTTTGGTATTGAACCGTCTGATAACAAGGGTGAACTCCAAAGGTAACATTCCGGTGAGCATCATCGTGGATGAGCTTCCGACCTTGTATTTCCACAAGATAGACCGGCTGATTGGTACGGCACGTTCTAACAAGGTTGCCGTGACATTGGGCTTTCAGGAACTACCCCAGTTGGAGGCAGACTATGGCAAGGTGGGTATGCAGAAGATAATCACCACCTGCGGTAACATCTTCATGGGTGCAGCCCGTAACAAGGAAACGTTGGAGTGGGCACAGAACGATGTGTTCGGCAAGGCAAAACAAACCTCACGCTCCATTTCCATCAATGACCAGAAGGTATCTACCACCATATCGGAGAAGATGGACTACCTCGTTCCGGCGGCGAAGATTGCGGACATGGCGACAGGCTGGCTGGCAGGTCAGGCGGCCCGTGACTTTACGGCTACGGACGATAAGATGCTTGACCGTTTCGACATCGAGCAGTCCGAGGAGTTCAAGACCACGAAGTATTTCTGCAAGACGCACTTCGACATGCAGAAGATTAAGGAGGAGGAAGAGCATTATGTGCCGCTCCCCAAAATCTATGAGTTCAAGAATGACCGGGAAAAGGAAGTCCTGCTGAACCGAAACTTCAAAAGGGTCAATCAGGAGGTGGAGAATATGGTGAAGGAATTGCTGGGAATGAGCTGATTGCCTATGAGTATGTCAATTATATTACCCAAACTGAGCGGTAGCGCATTGAAGGTCATCGCCATTTTCTCAATGGTGATTGACCATTGCGCTTATTACTTGATGGACGGGAATACGGTACACTACGAGGTGATGCGCTGCGTGGGGCGCATCGCCTTCCCGGTATTCGCTTTCTTGGTAGCGGAGGGTTTTGCCCATACCCGAAATCGAAAGAAATATTTTGGGCTATTGCTGGGCTTTGCCATTGTCAGTGAAATTCCGTGGTATCTGTTGAATGGTGCGGACGGTACGCACAATGTGATGTTTACGCTGGCTTTGGGAGTGGTAGCGTTAGCGGTATTCGAGAAACTGAAAAAGGACAGTACGCTTTGTATCTGTACCATCCTTTTTATCGCTTGGTTTGCCACTTGGTCAGGTGTCGATTATGAGTGGCGGGGTATTTCTGTCATCGTCATCTTCCATCTGTTGGGAACAAATACGACTTCTTTTCCCTTTGGTAGAACGGCTCAGTTACTTTGTGTTTTCCCTTTGATGATAGATTACGGAACAGTCGGTATCATACTTGCCTGTATGGTCATCTTCTTGTACGATGGCACAAGAGGATTTATACAAGGAAGCATAGCCAAGTATGGTTTTTATGCGTTCTATCCGGTGCACCTATTGGTAATTTGTGCTTATCAATTGTTATGATATACTAACAATACCTCTCATTGACAAGACAACGAATAGCAATTTCCTCAGGAATCCAGTTCTCTCCTCCTTGGTCATACATCAGATTCAAAAGAGCAATGTCATCATTAGGATAAGTCAGATTGCTCTCTTCAAGATAAATAACCTCCACACTCAAATCTTCATGGTTGATTCGTAAGTACGTATCTTCTATATAATTATCTTCGGTTATGCGTTTCTGAACGGCAGCCTGAATATTTTCAACCAGTTGTTCCGCCTGCTTATCATCAAGTTTGTATATTGGTCTCATTCTAATATATTGTTTATTACAAAATTTTCAATAACCTCTATCCCCAAAGTATTCATAATTTCTCGGTTGCTTGGGCTTAGAGAACCTTCCAGAACTAATATAGCTTTGGCATCGGGCATTTCTCCGTGTATGGCAGATTCAGCATCGAGAATTGCCTTGTATTTAACACATTGGAAAAGACCGCGCATTATATCCGAATCAGGAGATGACTTTGGTTTTACCTCGACAGCAATCTTTGAGGAAGGAAACCAAACATCAAGGCGATCTGCCGAAAGTAAGATATATTCATTCGTGCCAATCTCTTTGGCACCGACATTTTGGGGATTATTTGCGATATATTCCTTTAACGCCTTGTGGTCGGCACCTTCACCTCCATATCCATGTACTTTGCCAGATCGAATAGCGGTTTCATTTTCGACAGATACAACTGGTTTCAATCCTAACCGAGACAAAACCCAATCCCAATTCTTGTAATTGATGGCTTCTGAATTTAATTGCCGTACATATTTTTCTCTTTCATCAGCCGACATTTCTTTGTATCTATTTTTCACAAAATCAAAGCCTTCAGACGGCAGTCCAGTTTGGGCATTGCATACAAGACAATTGGGAGTTGGAATATAGACACTAGTTGCTTCCGAAAGGCGTTCAAGTATTGTGTTGAGACATCCGAGTTGATGTCCAATACTTGTATTCTTACCATCTATATACCCAAGTTGCTTGTTTAAATCACTATAGGTTTTATTAGTGCATCCTTTTTTTGCCCAACCTATAAGAATAGGTAATATCTGTCTTACCAATTCATTAGATTTACCAGATTGAGGGCATACCTCATCTATTAAGTAAGTATAGTCGGCAGAATGGAATTGTTCTGTAATGTAATTCAATAGTGCGCTCTTGCTTCTAATGGGAACTTCCATACTTTTCAGTCCGAATTTCTCTAATTGTGGACGATACAAAGCTGTACCATGATATTCTGCCACATAATCTAATGTACAAGTTCTGTCCTTTGGAGCAACTTCATACCAATAAGCACCATCTTTTCTTGGAACATTAACTTCACTTACGACAGTTTTGAAACGAACATATTTTTCATCGGAGACATAGACATATACTATATCCCCGACTTGGAATTTATATTTATTGACCCAACTTATTAACCCCAGTTCTTTCAGGCTTTTTGTGTGGTCACATTTCTTTTCATTAGCGTATACCAACCAGTATTGTCCTGCCATAAATCATTTTCCTTTAGTGTCTAAATTTGCAATAATTAATTCTGTATGCAAAATTACTAAATTTATTGCTAATTAGGTAAAATATAGGCTATTGTCTTACCCTTATACTCATAATTTCCGAAGCACCCCGATAACCGCCCTCACATATCCCGGATCTTCCGCATAGCCGATGTCCCTTAGCCAAAGCAGGTAGTTACCACCTTTGTATTTGTACTGCACTTTTGTAAGGTAGGCACGGACGCTTTCCGTCCAGTGGCCAAATTCGTAATACTTGCCCGTATAAGGATTGGTCAACCCGAAGAGATTGTTTCTATTCCGGCATAATGATGAGCGGAACCAACCTGTTTCCAATATGGCTTGCGCCAATACCACTTTCGGATATAGGATGCCGTTCCGTTTGATTTCCACATAGAGATTGGGTATCGTCAGTTCGGGAAGGCTATTTGGAATACAGTCCCTTTTTGTTGATTTTATGAACGTGCTATCGTTACATTTTTGGGCACCGGGGCTATTGTAGCGTTGATTTTTCGATTTTACCTCAATCGTGTTGTTGATTACGGCTTTGATTGAATCATGTTCTGCTAACTGCTTATTATCAGCAACTAAAGCTGATTTACCCTTGGGAATCGGAGTAACTTCCGACTCTTTGGTAATCGTATAGAACTGAGCCGATGCCGTTACAGGCAAAATCAGTACAAGCAGTGTCCTCAATATCTTGTTGCGCATTTCGTAGGATGGTTTCTATGACAGATACTTTTGTGTCGTACAAGCGGTTACGACCGCAAAATTAACAGTCCAAATATCGTGATATGGAATTACACAACAGAAAACCAACCGAATTACTGCCCTACGAAAAGCTGGCGGTATTGGGAATCGACCGGGAGAAAGCCGACAATTTACCTTTGGAGGTGAAGGAGAAGCTGGTTTCCGGCGAAGTGACCCCCATCGTGCAAGTGTCAATCAGTGCCCGAAATGGTAACTTGATCTCATTGCCTCTCAAACTACAGATGACGGCAGCTCCCAACGGAGAGCCTGCGCTCATCGCCTATCCGGTCAGAGCCGCCCTTGAACGGGAACGCAATCCCATCCTTCGCCTGACGGAGCAGGAAGCCGACCGGCTGGTAAAGGGCGAAGTGTTGCAGAAATCCGTGGAAGTGAACGGAGAAAAGACCCGGCAGTACCTGCAACTTGACCCCGAAACCCAGTCGGTCATCCATCGCAGAGTGACCGACCTCAAACTGGAGCAACAGCTCCGGGAAATGGAAAAGGTCAACGACATCGAGCTGGGTACACAGCAGAAGCAACAGGTACGTGAAGGCAAACCGGTGGAGTTGAATGTCGGGGGCGAGAAAGTATCTGTCGGCATCGACCTCAAAGAGCCGCAAGGTTTCAAAGTCATCAAGGGAGACATGAAAGAGTGGGAACACCAACAGAAGCTCCGCTATGACGAGCAGCATCCCGAATATCTCGGCTATGTGATGACGGACAAGAACCGTTGGGAACACCAACAAGTGATAGACAAGCAATCACGGGAACGGGCATTGAGCCTTCATCCATCAAACAAGGAATCACGTAACACGGGTCTTAAACTATAATCTTATGGCAAAGCAAACCAATAAAGAGAAAGACATCGGACTCATGAAGCAGTTCGATGAAATGAAGCGGAAACATCCTGATGCCATGTTACTGTTCAGGAGCGGAGATTTCTATGAACTCTACAAGCAGGATGCGGTAAAAGCCTCCGTGATACTCGCCATCGACATGGCGGACAGGCTCATTCCCGGAGAAAAGGAAAAGGTGCAGACGGTACGTTTCCCACGCCCGGAACTTGACACCCTGCTACCCAAACTGATCCGGTCAGGAGCAAGGGTCGCCATCTGCGAGCAATCGGAGAACCGGAAAGTTGAAAACAAGGAACAACCCATTTCAAAAGACAGAGATATGGCAAAGAAGAAAGAGAAGGTCGTGCAGGAAGAACCTGTCAAGGCGGTGAAGAACGCCACAGAAGACAAACCTGCCAGAAAAAAGAAAACGGGAACAAAGGCGGAAGCCCAAGCTGAAACCAAGGATGAACAGAAATCCGAAACCAAGCAGGAGCGCAAGCCCCGCGAGCCTCAGATGGTGACAGCCAACGGTGAGAAAGTGACCCACGGTCATGCCTACCAGAGCAAGGAAAAGCCGGAGGAGTGGTACTTCACCGCCAAGATGGACGGCAAGCAGTTGAAGCCGCAGAAGATGGATGCAGTCGACCTTGCCGCCTATCAGAACAAGGAAATGACCGTGCCGCAGTTGATGGAACGCTACTATCCGACCAAACTCCAACCCAAGGTATCGGAAGAGTCTTTCAAGATGCCCAAGTCGATAGCGGGCCCGGAGGGGAACATCACCGTAGAGAAATTCAACGTCTATAAGGAGAAGGACGAGCAACGCCCTGATTACGGCAAATACAAGTTCTACGCACAAATCGGCGATGCCAAGATGTCGGCAGTCGCCTCCCGTCAGGACTTAAACGCCTACTTCGACCGGGTGATAACACCCGCAAAGCTGGTGGAGAAGAACTTCGGTGAGAAGCTGCACCTGAAATCGGCCTACGAGAAATACAGCCTTCCCGAAGGAGTGGATTCCAATGGGGTGCGTGTCGCCAAAGACCGTACCGACAACAAGTGGAAAGTATCTGTCGATATGGGCGACAAAGGAAAAACCTCCAGACAGGAAATCTCCTTCGATGACGGCTATTCGCTCTTCAAGACCAAGACGGCCACCCGTGAGCAGATAGCCGCCAAGTACCTGACCACGGAGATAACCGGTATGCTGGCAGCCCATACCGTCAAGGTGGAGAAATCGGCATCCATCAAAATGTAATCGCAATGTATCACTCATTCAAACAATTAAGCAACGAAAAATTATGGCAACAACAAAGAACCACGAAGAACTGGTAGAACTTCTTCAGGAGGGACGCATCGGCTACCTCCAATTCGTAATGGACGGTGAAGACGCAGAGGATTTTCAGGAGTGGTGCCGTTCGCACGGTACAGACCCTTCGGACGAATCCGCAGAATTTTATGTAGAACAGACGGACATCGCACGGATGGAACGTCAGGTAATGGATGACGAGGATTATGGCATCTGGAACTAACCCGTCAGGCAACTCCGGTCAGGCAGCCATCGACCGCTTCGCCGAAATGATGATTGAGCGGATGCAGCAAATGAAGGATACCGGCTGGAAGAAAGGCTGGATAGGCGGTGCGTCCGGCTATAACGGACTGCCGCAGAACGTGGGCGGCCGGAACTACTCCGGTTCCAACTCGTTCTTTCTCCAGTTGCAGACAGCGGCCAAAGGCTACCAACTCCCGGTCTATCTGACCTTCAAACAGGCGCATAACTTGAAAGCGCACATCCTCAAAGGCGAGAAAGCCTTCCCCGTGGTCTATTGGGACATGATGGTCAAGGACAAGTACGGAAAGCGTGTCAGTTCCGAAGAATACCGGGCGATGAGCAAGGAGGAGAAGAAGGAAATGGAAACCATCCCTTTCGTCAAGGCGTTCCCCGTCTATAACGTGGCGCGTGCGTCCGTAATGGTCGCGTAATAAATATCTCGATAATAAGAGATTAGGTTAGTGTTCAAAGTTTAGAGATAAACAATATACCTATCCCCGACTGACTTACTTGGAGAGGAAACTCAAAGAGAAACACAGCACGTCAGCAAAGCGATAAGTTAGCTAATTGCCAAGCTACGACTGAATTGCAAGGGGAAAGACAGATATGAGGATGAAGCCTGATTGGTTAAACGATAGTTCAGTGACACAAGTTGTAGTTGTGGCGGAAGGCAGTTACATACGTCATATCGTGGTACTACCGCCTATTGAGCCAAGGCGAGTAGCAAGAACAAACCATGACACGGCCGCAATAAGCGGAGAAAAGAACAAAAGTCGCATCCGACAATCTGTTGCCTATCGAAAGATAGACGTTATTACGTGGTTAAACGGAGATTACCTAAATCGGAACGCCGAAAAGCTATGAGGATTTGCCTCTGAATATCCGACAAGGTAACGGAACTCCCGTAGTAGTCCGAGCAAGGGAAAACCTTGTACATGGCGAAGGGGAGTAGTTAGTAACTTTAATACAAACAAAAGAAAACGAGAGATTCGTTATGAGAAATCCAGAGATTGTATTAAACACATTATGCCAGCACAGTAAGGTCTCGGACTATAAGTTTGAGCGACTGTACCGCATTCTGTTCAACAAAGAGATGTTTTTCATTGCCTATCAGCGCATTTATGCAAAGCCAGGCAATATGACTCCAGGCACGGATGGTCAGACCATAGACCAAATGAGCATTGGAAGAATCGAACGTATCATCGAAACACTTAGGAATGAATCCTACAGACCGAATCCTGCAAAAAGGGTGTATATACCAAAGAAGAATGGCAAGAAACGCCCTCTTGGTATACCATCCGTAGAGGACAAGCTTGTGCAGGAGGTAGTTCGGATGATTCTTGAAGCCATCTATGAGGGGCACTTTGAAAGCACCTCTCATGGTTTCAGACCTCATAAGAGCTGCCACACCGCTCTGACAAGCATTCAAAGGACTTTTACAGGTGCAAAGTGGTTTATTGAGGGAGACATAAAAGGCTTCTTCGATAACATAGACCACGATGTGCTTGTCGGCATTATGCAAGAGCGTATTGCAGATGAAAGGTTCCTTCGCCTTATCAGAAAGTTTCTCAAAGCAGGGTACATCGAAGACTGGAAGTACAACAACACGTATTCGGGAACTCCTCAAGGTGGAATAATCAGCCCAATTTTGGCAAATATCTATCTTGACAAATTCGACAAGTACATGAAAAAGTATATTTCACGATTTGACAAAGGGAAAGAAAGGGCTTATAACAAAGAATACTGTTGTCTCAACACGAAAACAGTAAACCTAAGAAAGAAATGGAAAGCGGAAACAGATGAAACTGTAAAAGCTGAATTATTGACGAAAATAAAAGCTATGCAGGAAGAAAAAAACAAGATGACATGCAGACTTCCAATGGATGAAAATTATCGGAGATTGAAATACGTGAGGTACGCTGATGATTTTCTGATTGGAGTTATAGGGTCCAAAGCAGATTGTGAACAAATAAAGGCGAACATCACAGAGTATATGATGAGCAACCTTAAACTTGAACTTTCTGCCGAAAAGACACTCATAACCCATGCGAAAGAGAACGCAAAATTCCTCGGTTTTGACATCACTGTCAGAACATTGGATGTGTTTAAAAGGAACAGCAAAGGAATCAAAAAACGAGAATTTGTTGGCAAGGTCATGCTTATGCTCTCTTCTGAAACAGTGAAACAGAAGCTTCTTAGCTACGATGCTGTAAAGTTTACGAACGAAAACGGCAAAGATGTATGGAAGCCAAAATCACGGGAGAAAATGGTCGGTATGAAGCCTGAAGACATCCTCGCACAATTCAACTTGGAAATCAAAGGCTTCTACAACTATTACTGCATAGCCAACAATGTTTCGTCAACATGTGCCGATTTCGGCTACATTATGGAGTATAGTCTTTATATGACTCTTGGTCAAAAATTAAGAAGACATGTAGGGCAAATCAAAGACAAGTACCGTAAGGGCAAGAATTTTGTCATCCCATATAAGGATGCAAAAGGCAAAGAACGGTTCAGAATACTCTATAAAGAGGGATTCAAACGTAAAAGCGCATTAATGGACGATTTTCTCGACCGTACCCCTTGCACTATGTATGTTCCCAAACCAAGCCTCGCAGAAAGGTTGAAACAGCAAACCTGTGAAATGTGTGGTGCAACTGATACTAACGTCGTGATGCACCATATACGCACTCTTGTTGGGCTAAAGGGAGATACTCCATGGGGCAAGTTAATGTTGTCGAGACATCGTAAGACGCTTGTAGTGTGTGAATCCTGTTATGCTAAAATACAGCTTAATGGAAAATAATGTGAGTTTACTAATGGAGAGCCGTATACATGGAGACATGTATGTACGGTTCGGGGGCAGGTACGGAGAAACCTACTGCCGAAAGGCAAAAAGGCACTCTGTACCGAGCCTACAGACCAATCTGTCGGAGGTACAGCCCGAACGGATGAAGAAACTGAAGGAGAAGTTCAAACTGCCGGAACTTCGTGACACGGAAGGGATGTACGCCCATCCCGCCCTCGACCGCATGATACAGTCGCAGGGATGGCTGTGCCCGATAAAGGCGGACAAGCAGGAAGGAAGTGCCTATTATTCCCCCTCCAAGGACATTGTGGTACTGCCCATGAAGGCGCAGTTCAACATCGGAGGCACGCCGGAGGAGACTTACCGGGGCGGCATGGAGTTTTATTCCACCTTGCTGCATGAAATGACCCATTCGACCATGACACCCGAAAGGCTCAACCGGGAAATGGGTGGCAGGTTCGGCGACCCGAAATATGCGAAGGAGGAACTGGTGGCTGAACTCACGGCCGCCATGATCAGCCATTCCATGGGGTTTGATTCCAAGATTACCGATAACTCCGCTGCCTATCTGGATTCCTGGATCGGGGTATTGAAGAAAGAACCGAAATTCATCGTTTCCATCATGGCAGACGTGAACAAGGCATCCGATATGATACTGGACCATGTGGACAAACAGCGGTTGGCCCTCGGCGAGCAGCCGTACCTTGCCAAGAACGACCCGTTCCTGCCATTGGACCCGAATGAGGAAGTTCCCTTCAAGAACGCCGCCATCGTGAAGACCCGGAACGGTGACTATGCCATCCGCGCATCCTACGATGGTGTGGAGTTGGGGCTGAAAGCCGTTTCCAAGGACACGGCACGTACCTTCTTCCAGCTTACCGACTATAAGGACAAGGAGGCGTTCCTGAACATGACCGCCCGAAAGAGCTACGAGCCGGAACTGGCGATGATGCGCCGCCCGCAGATTCAACACTCCGGGGCAAGGATGGGTATGTGATGTATGACCTATATAATGAATAGGAGAACCGATATGACCGACTACAAAGTCAACTTCAAGAAACTGAAATCGCGTGTGGGTGTCGATGACATCGCGTATGCGTTGGGCTATCGTTTGGACCGGAAGGCTGGTGTGGGCAGATACATCGAACTTGTATTGGGCGATAATGGCAACAAACGTGATACGATTATCGTCAGCAACCCGAACAACAAATCCGCCCAAGCCTATTTCCGCAGGGATGGCTCCAAAGGCGATGTCGTCACGCTCATCCGTGAGAACCTGAACGCCTTTCCTGTGTCCGGCAAGGACGATTGGCAGAAAATTGCCAAGGTACTGGCACGCTTTGCCAATATGCCCGAACCCGAATACCGGGAAGATAGCGACTATGTGAAGTCGGTCAAGTCCGATGCTGTCTTTGACAGCGCACGTTATGAGGTGAAGCCGATAAATCCCGAAAGGATTCCGGCTATCTTCTCTCAGCGTGGTTTTTCTGAAGAAACGGTAAAAGCACTTGCCCCGTTTATCTCATTGATTCGGGACAAACGGAATGAGAAGTTTGACGGCTACAACATCGGTTTTCCCTATACCAATGGCAAGGATGATGCAATCAAGGGTTACGAGATACGGGGACATGGCGGTTACAAGTCCAAGGCGGCAGGTACGGACTCCTCTTCATCCGCATGGGTAGCCGACCTGTCCAATGGCAACAGTGGTATGGTCAAGAGCGTGTTTTTCTGTGAGTCCGCTTTCGATGCGATGGCGTTCTACCAGATGAACCGAACACAATTAGGCTCGGATGTGGCATTGGTATCATTGGGCGGTACATTTTCCGACAAGCAGATTACTGGAGTTATGGCGCGTTTCCCTCATGCCCGTGCCTTCGATTGCTTCGACAATGACCTTGCCGGACGCATTTACGGATTGCGCATGATGGCTCTGTTGGAGGGTGTACCGATGAAAATCAACAGGAAAACGGATGTACTTCAGATAGAAACCAAAGGCAAGACCTTCGAGCTAAACACGGAACGTTCCCTGTTGGCGCAGGTCAGCAAACACCTATCCATCCGTTACAAGATGGGACAATGGTTGCCGCCCAAGGCTTTCAAGGATTGGAACGACTGTCTGCTGAACAGACCGATGGAGGTCATCCATTCCCCTCACAAGGATGAACGTGAACAAAACCTGACCGGGCGCAGAAAGGCCGGTCTTAAAATGTAAGGATTATGAACGGAGTGAAATGGAAACGAACGGCACTGGCAATCCTGCTGCTTGTCGGAGGATTGTCCGGCTACGCCCAACAGACCGACCCGACTCTGACAGCGGCGGTCATGGCGCAGACGGCAGAATTGAAAAGCATCCACAAGAAGCGCAAGAAAACGCAGGAACAGATTATCGCGGCAGAAACAGCCGTAACCGTGGCCCTTGACCGGGTGCATCGTGTCGAGGACAAGATGCTGGAGTATCTGTCGAATGCGCAAGGTGTGGTACAGAACCTGCACCAAATCAAACGGGCGGGAGAACTGGTAACGGTGGAGATACCCCGGAATTGCAGCCTGCTCACAAAGTCGGTGGGCAAGCATTTGAAAGGCACAGTCATCGCCTCGATGGTATCGGACGAATTGACGGACGCGGCCACCCAGATGGCGGCTCTTTATCCCTTCATGAAGCAACTGGTGACTTCGGGCAGTTACGATGTCACCAATCAGGACGGGAACAAGGAGAAGCACAAGGTCAACCTGCTCAGTTCGGCTGAAAGGTACTACATCGCCAACGAGGTGGTGACAAGGCTGGAGGCAATCAACACCGACCTTTTCATACTGGCGTGGCAGGTACGCACCCTCTCGTGGAACGACCTGTGGTTCTCCCTTGACCCGGAGGGATGGGCAAACGTGATGTCGGGCAAGAACATCATCAACGGCATCGTGTCGGAATGGAACCAAGGCTATCTGTTGAAATGGTAGCAAGTAATAATTTGTAAATCAAAAAGAAATGGAATCAGAAAAGAAAATCATAGGATGTTGTCCCTTGTGTGGCGGCAACGTGGTGAAGACCTGTAAAGGTTATCGCTGTGAGCATAACATCGGTGACCAACCGACTTGTGTACTCAATATCAACGGGATTATCGGCAACCGGAAGATGAATGACGGTGAGATTGCCGAACTGTTGGAACAACGCTGCATCCTGTTCGATGGCTTTGTAACCAAAGAGGGCAAATCATTCCCGACCGTCCTGGAACTGGCAAACGATGGAGCAATCAATATGCAGCCGGTCATCGGCAAATGTCCCCATTGCGGCGGTGACATCCGTGTGGGAAGCCGGGCGTTCAACTGCTCTAACTATGCGAATCAAGCTGCCCAATGCAATTTCGCCATCTGGCGCAACATCGGTGGCCATCAACTGACACTGGCGGAAGCGAAAGAGATATGCGAGAAGCAAATCACTTCCTCTGAGCTGGAAATGTACCGCGAGGACGGCTCCATCTATCGCAAGCGGCTGGGGCTTTCCCCTGACAAACTTCAAATCGTGAAGATATGAAACCGGGAGCATTGATAAAAGCCATTCTAATAGCCACCGTCCTGTTTTGGGGTGGTATTGCTTGCTGTTGCTTGGTCGGCTGTTCCGACAATCCGCAGAAACGGGCGGTCGAAGTGGCAAAGACTGCATTGGCGGCTTCGGTTGATAACCCGGAGTCTGTCAAGATTATAGGTATCAGCAAGGTGGATTCCGTGTTCGGCAGGGAGTATGTGACGATGAACGAGCAGATGGCCCTCTCGATGACCCTGATGAAACTCGGTCAGGAGGTGATGAAGGAGGATTGCTTGGAAAGCATCGACCCGGAAAGCTGGGAACTTCCTGAGCGGGTGAAGCAGCGGATGGAAGCGATGACGGCACTCCGTGAACTGGTCAGCACGGGGATGCTTGAAAGTGGAAAATCCGATACCGGCAAGGCAAAACCCTTCAACGGGTGGAAGGTAAAGATTGAGTTTGAGGCGAAAGCCACTGACGGCACTCCTTACCGTTCCGAATACTGGTTCATCTTGGACAAGGAGGCAAACTGCGTGGTCAAATCCTTTGAAATTCCCCTGGCCCTGAAATGAAAAACAACAATCATTAAAACAACAATCAAATGAAAGAACTGATAGAACAACTCGAACCGAAGATGATGGCATTGCTGCAAAATGCCAAGTCTCAAATGGAAAAAGGGAACAAGGCGGCAGGACTTCGTGCCAGACGTATATCGCTCGACATCGAACCAATGCTGAAATTGTTCCGCAAGCAATCCCTTGCCGCTTCTCAGACAAAGGAATAGGACGCTTTTTTCTTCTTGAAACTCTTTGGGGAATCCCGGTGCTTTTGAACGGCATCGGGATTTTCTCTTTTTATTCGGCAGTCATCTTGCATCCGGGATTTTTGATACAAAAATACGGAGTACAGGCACAACGGCAAGTGCCGCCTCGCTTGGCTGTACGGCAAACATCCGGCAGCCTTCCGCAATTTGTGCCAAATTGGGTATTCCGTCCGTTTCCCTTCATCCACACTTGCCTGATGTCCCTCGTGGTACTCCGTGAGGGAGGCATCAAAAAATTCCCCGAAAGCAAGAAGCCACAGGCTTCAAACAAAAGGGAAAAAGAATTAGAAATCAGGAACAATTAAAATTATCGGAACAATGAAAGGAACAGCGCAATTCAAGGAAATCATCAAGAACTATCTTGATAATCGGGCGAAGGAGGATGAACTTTTCCGTGCCAAGTACAAAACCACGATACGCACCATTGACGATGTGGTCACTTTTATACTCAATGAGGTGCAGCAGTCGGGATGTTGCGGATTTTCAGACGAGGAAGTGTTTTCAATGGCGGTTCATGTCATTGATGAACCCAATCTTGAAATCGGCAAACCTTTGCAGTGCGGTGTGGTGGTCAATCACCATATCGAACTGACGGAGGAAGAAAAGGCAGAGCAAAGGAAAGCTGCCCTGAAACGCTATCAGGACGAGGAACTGCGCAAGATACAGCAGCGCAACTCCAGACCCAAGGCGGTCAAACCCCAAGCGACACAACAACCCGAACTTTCACTTTTTGATAACTTTTGAGCCATGAAACCGAGAAACAGATTTGAGAAAGCGGTGGCAGCTTCCAATGAGAGGCTGACCGCCATCAGTGATAAAGCCGAAGAATGGGCAGTACGAAATGTGGTGAAGCATATTGCTTTCCGTACATCGGGGCATAAGTGTACTTGTGGGGATTGTGGTGAGAGATTTGAACACAAGGGAAAAGGAAATGTAACTATCCGTTGCCCTCATTGCGGACATAAAGTCGAAATCATGGACACGCTGAAACGCAAATGGAATGAATCGAACTACTTTTCTACCCTTGAAGCCATTGACGGCTTGCAGGTGCAGAGGGTATTCCTTTTGTCGGCTACCTATCGCAAAGGAAAGCCAATGACAACAGATTGCGGAGAGGTATGCCGTATGTGGCTCAATGCACAAGGCAAGGTAGCGGTCACTGCAAGGAAAAGAATCATGGGGTATTATGTGGACAGCTTCAACTGGGCTTCATCCATTGAACTGAGAAACTTGTACGATGTACACTGGTGCATTTCAGACACCTACATTTATCCCCGTCATTCACTCATCCCCGAACTGAGACGCAACGGACTGAAAGGAAAATTGCCGGATAACTGCCATTTGTGCAGGCTGATGTCGGCTTTATTGTCTGACAATCGGATTGAAACGCTGATGAAAAGTGGAAACCGCAGGGCGGTAGCCTATTTTGTGAACCATCTTCTTGACCTTGATGTGTGTTGGGCATCTTACAAAATAGCCACACGCCACCACTATGTGCCAAATGACTACGGACTGTGGTGTGATACCATCCGCTTGCTTGAAAAGTGTGGCAAGGACATCCGCAGCATGAAATACATCTGCCCGAAAGACCTCAAAGCGGAACACGACCATTGGCTTCACAAGGTCAATGCGATAGAGAAACAGCGCAGGGACAAGGAGAAGCTACAGAGAGCCAAGCAATACGAAGCGGATTTTTACAAGAGCAAATCTTGTTTCTTCGGTATCGTCATCAGCGACAACGACATTGAAATTTCCGTATTGGACTCTTTGGAAGCATACAAGGCAGAGGGTGAACGCATGAAGCATTGCGTGTTCCAATGTGAATACTATGACAAGACAGACTCTATCATCCCGTCGGCTCACGACCTGCAAGGCAACTGCATTGAGACGGTGGAGTTCTCACTCAGCCAAGGCAAGGTGATACAGAGCCGTGGGGTGTGCAACTCCAATACGGAGTATCACGACCGCATCATCAAATTGGTAAACGACAATGCCCACCGCTTCTTGGAGGCAAGGGCAACCGCATAAGTTCCCGATAATTGTTCTGCAATCCCGACTTGCGCTGTGAAGCGTGGGTCGGGGATTTTCGGGAAACAAGAAACGGTCAACAATACGTTGCCGAGAATTAGTTACGAAGCAGGAAATATGATTTCCTGCTTCGTAACTATTACAATAATTATAACATAATCAATTATTTGTTTAGTGATATGAATATTTGACTACGAAAATTAAATTCGGCATCCGAGGAGTTCGTCGCTGTAGCCAGTTTCCATTTTTCCATTATTTACTAGAACAGAGACACCGTCTTCTGTCCAATCCACGTCACATTCAATTGCATAACTTCCATCTTTGAAAAAAAGAATCTCTTGGATTTTTACGTGATTTAGAAGTTCATTTACCGCTTTCTCCAAATTGGTGGGCAATCCCGACTCCGAATCTTTTACCACAAACATTGCAAGCCTAACTAAAGACTCCTCACTCACTTCCTTTAAGTTCCTAATAAAAGATTCATAAGCCTTTTTTTGTGCATCCGTAGGCTTATCTTCCGGATAGGCTGAGACACGAATCTTTAAGTCTCTATCAGCTCCCCATAAATGGAGCTGTTCTTGCTTTACCCAGCCACGCTTGAACGTCATGGCTCCGAATACATTATCTTCCATATTTTTATGCTTGAGTTTCTGCTTGTTTATTCTTTAATATCGAAATACCACCAGTATGAGGTACATTGTGATGTACCTCTCGCGGCACTTTCTGCATCGTTTTGCAGTCTTGTTTTTCATGCCACGTATAATTGTGGTCACTTCTCCACTGTTGCACTTCTTCCATTGTACACCCTCTCTGTTCGGCTAATTTTTGATCAGCTTGGTCAAAATTACCGCCAGCACCGAAACGGTCTGTAGAGAAATCATCAATTTCCACTGTGCCCTTCGACACTTCAGAAAAATCCGGTTCTCCGTCATTAAAAGGAATTCCATCTATGCCGTAATTCTTTAGAATGTCATCCCATGTACGACCATCAGGATTAGCTGAGGAAGGAACTTCATCGCTATTTGGATGCCATGTTGAATCTCCTTTTTTACCTTCCCAAGTTCCGGTACGAGGAAGTCGATTATTGAATACCCCGTCCGCCTTGGATATATCAAGCGGAGATTTTGATGGATTCAAATCCGATGGATTTATAGTCTCGACTATCTTTCCGAGATTAGAAAATTTATCCGTCAATTGACGGCTACTTTCTGGGTTTAAAAATCCTGCCATTATATTTGAGGTTTATATATTGTTCTTTGTTTCATTAACTTGTTAAACATTAAAGACGATTCTGGAAATCGTTTTAGCATGTCAAACGCTAAAATAATAGCAGCGTTTTTCATACCTAACTTTGAGCGTAAAAGGGTACTGTCAATGCCTTCACAGTTGAATTTAGGCTCTATATCAAACCGAATCCAAGCGGCAAGCATATCATGTGGCTCTCCTTCCAGAGAGAAAAGTCTATCTACGGTTTCGTCAAACCCAGAATCTTGAGAATAACCTTCCTTAAGAAGGGCTTGAATGATGTTGTCTTTTACCATACCTATGCCCAATTTCCGTTAATCATATCTTTTGTAATCTCCCTTACGACAGTGGTCGCGGCATAATTTGAATCAATCTCCAAGGGATTATAAATATACCCCCAAGGATCATATACATAAGGCGAATCAATTGTATATTTTTCAAATCCCGTCTTCCATTCTTTGCGTACATCGTCCGAAATATTATGCAACCCACGTACAGCTTCAAATTGGTATTGGTGCCGCAATTCATGGGTAATGGTATCAATCAGTTCTATGGGAGAAACATGATTGTCGTTTAGATAATGACGGTTTAGATGTATGCTGCCATCTCCATTATTGTAACCTAATAGAGAAGGTGACATATCTTCAAAATATACTCCCTTATAGCAATTGAGCTCAAAAGCTTTTGCTACTCGGTTTGCATATTCCTTTATCATTGATTCTTTTGTCTCTGGCGAAAGAGAATCCCAGTCTCTAAATATCTCCGGGGAAAAAATATCTTCCGCTGCGTCTACACATTCTGAAATTCCAAAATCACGAGTTTCCTTTGGGACGAGCTGCTCTCTATTTAAAAGCAACTCGTTCCAGGTGGAAACGTGTTTGGTCTCCAATGGAGTTACGGATGAATTGAAGAATCGTTCAATCATTACTATAAATGGTAGTTTTCACGGAAATCTTTTTCCCAAACATCTACAATGTGGCGGCGAGTTTGATTGCCTTGTCCCCAATCCTCAAGCAGACATTGCAGAAGGTTAATGAGCATACTATCTGAAGCCTCAATTTTAGATTTAATCAAAGACTTCATTTGCTTATTGAGGTCAGGAAAATCCTTAGCTTCTGAAGTAAGTCGTTCAACGTCACCTTGCACACCAAAAACTCTTGAGACGAGAGTAGATAATCGAGAAAATTCTGATTCTTTCCACAACTCTATTTTCCCGTTCTCATTATATTCTTTGAGTAATTCCATTATTTCGATATGGAGTTGTGTGGGAAGATTGAGCGATGATAACTCCTTCTTTAGATTATCTACATCTTCAAGTGCGTAATCATCTTTCACTCTACTCTTCATCAGGAATTTCAGAATATCAAGTAAGGCGTTAGGATTACTGTCGGGCTGAACATTATCTGGAGATGTGTCAAATTTTACTCTTCCGCTCTCTTCAATCATAGCGATTTTGCAAAGTACCGGACTTACCCAATTGTTTTGATAGACAACTGCCACACCAGTTGGAAGCTTAGCTATCTCATCAATCTGGTTTTCCTTCAAGCCTGCTGCTTTCCCTGAGATAGTTCTGTCATCTCCATCGGGAAGTCTCATTATAATCTTAGTGTTCGTATTCTTTATCGCCGCAGGATCAACAGATGTAGGAGATTGGTCTACAATGACGAAGCCTTCACCATACGTACGCATTTCAGCGATGGCATTCGTAATCATCTCGACTGATTTACCAGCGACATTGCTACCTTCCATTGACTGTTCTGTCGAGATGCGCTTAAGAATGTTATGAGCCTCTTCCAATACGGTGAGATGGCGTAATCCTTGGTTTACCTCGGAAGCAGAAACCATCCGATACTCACTCAATCGCATGATAAGGAGACCCATTATGAGTGCCTTTGTTTCTTGTGACCCGACGCGACTGAGGTCTATGATTGCGTCTTCATCAAATAGAACTTGATCAGAGAGTTCCTTAGCGGAAAATATTTCTCCGTTAATTCCATTGGTAAGGGATTCTACTCTTGTAACGAGAGAGCCAACATAGTTTCCCTTCACCTCCTCTGAGTAAGCGGACGCATTGATGGCTAATTCTAACTCCACAAGAAGGTCTGAAAATGACGGAAAAATGTCATAGGCCTCAGAATGCTTGTTTGATGAGCGATACAGATCCCATCCACAATTTTCGTATGCCTTCAGCATGGCTTTCTTTAACACAGCAGGCATCGCCGCATACATTGGCCAACATACATTGAAAATTTCTGTTAGTCGGTCAATATGTTCCAGAACGTGTATGCCTTTCGGGAAACGGAATGGGTTAATACGTAGAAGGGGCATAAGCATCGGATTTGTTCCAAATACATGGGCGTTCCCGAATACATTCTTATACTCACCCTTAGCGGGTTCAATTATAAGGAAGGATGCTCCTGCTCGTTTGGCTTCAGAGATAAGCTTATATACAGACTCACTTTTGCCGCAACCGGTTGAGCCGGTAACGAAGATATGCTGGGTTAAACTTTTGGCATCGAGTTTGACCGCATTTTCTTTATGCTCTACTCCTTGATCATAAATTGAACCTAAATGTAATGGGCGCTTCGGCGTTATTGAGCTGTGTCGTACGACTTCCTTTGCAAGAGACACATGTTCCACAACAGGAAAACCCGGAACAGATTTGCGTGGCAAACCCATGAGCATTGACAATTCTTTACTGCTAAGAAGAGAAGAATTGTCAACCGGTATTCCAGAAACACCAATATTTGATTTGTAATCAAAAATAGGATGCAGGAATCGACAGACTGTATTGGTTAATAAGGATACTTTCTTCTCTTCCTCAGCGGAATTATTTCCAATCCATGTATTGACAGCAGAAGCTTCTACACCAGATGTTTCACCTTGCATGATTGAACGGAAAATTGCTGCTCCGGTCTCTGCTGATGCTAAATCATTGTCATAGGAAAAGAAATATGATGATGCAGACCACAAACCGGTACTTTCAGACATCGCAATTCTTTCCAATTGTTTGTCGATTCGCTTCTGTAGCTCTTCAATATGTTTGTTGTGAAGAGTAAGAGTGAAATTTTTGCCGCCAGAAATCGTAGCCGTTTGCCCATTCGACTCAGTGAAAGATTCCGTGCGAGATGTACCATGTGCACTGCTATAGTTTTTACTGGTTGAATCACTGGTATTTGTTCCTTCAGAGTTATTAGTATTCGTACCAACGGTATCAGAGTAGCCTTTTGTCTTTTGTTTACCAGATGCTCCAGCGGCACCTAAAGCCGCTCCTCCTACTAATGCAAGTCCGGCAGGCACCCCAATGCCGGTAGCCATCAATGCTACGCCACCTACTGCGGCTAAGGCACCGCCAACAATACTAGCAGCCTTCGCAAGACCTCCTTTTTTACTTTCGCTATAATTGTCTGTATGAGATGTTGAAGTTCCCTCTGCATGGGTAAATGAACGCCCTTCGGTATGAGTATTAGTGTAACCCTCTGTCTGGGTATCCGATGTTCCATTAGAAATCCCCTTGCTACGAGTTATAGCATTAGCAAGAGATTCATTCGTGGTATAAGCTATTTGTTGTGTGGCTACAGCGGAAAGCTGGGTATAAAGATTTTCGTAGCCTTGACGAATTTCAGAAATTCCAGAAGGGGTGACATTATTGGCTAATATAATCGCTGTATAACGACGCCCCTGCATTGCAGTTGCCAACTTTTCTATACCTTGTACATAGTTAGAGTTAGTATATGCACCGTCTTCATCCTTAAATGAAGGAACGCCGGCACAAGAACTAATCGAAGTGGCTTCAGATATTTTTTTCAAAAGAATCTCTTGATCCGAACGGCGTTCGCCTTCTTCGACGATGGAGCAGTCAACCATCGAAATACCGGGGAACTGTCCTTTTACTGAGGATTTAAAAGTTTCAGCTACAGATCTTCCGGTTTTCTTATCGTCGGAATTTTTAACTCCGAGATAGAAATCTGCATGATCAGAATATCCATCAACGATAAGAAATATTGAACAGTCAGCATATGTCATGGCACTAAAAGCACTGATGAATTTGTCGGTGGCAAACTCATCTTTTTCATATGCCATTCGGCTAATTTTATAGATGATTACGTCTTCACCTATTTTAGCTTGGGTATTTGGAATAAGATCCAAATTCTCCAGTTTCGTAAGATACTGCTTAAGAACCACGTCATCAACAACACTCAGTGCTTCAGCCGCATTATGAAGGTATGATTGAAGCTCCGAGGCATTTTTACGACTAAGTTCTGATTTTGATGGGAAATCTATCGGTTGGGATGAAACAGGAAGAATGTCATTGGGCTTGACTTCTTTAACCGATGTCAACTCTTTAGGTTTATCAATAGAATCAGACATAAATGATTCTATTGATGAACTCGCAGGCTTTTTAAATTTATCGTATATAGTACTCATTTTTTGTTGTCATTTATGATGAGAAGGACTCCACCAACAAGAACCGCTCCTCCTAAAACAGTTAGCAATGTCTTTCCAAGACTTATGCCTACAATAGTCAAGATGGCTCCTCCGGTTGTAACAGTAGCAGAAACAGGCTTCGCAACAATTTTCTTCTGATTTGTTGAGGATGTTTTAGGCTCTTCATGTTTTGGTGACATTTCTTCTTTTTCAAGATCATCCGCTTTGGCTTTACCCACTTTTTCAATCACGGCTTGATAGAAAGCAAGTTTCTCTTTAGAGAAATTTGAGTCCAAATCATTCTTAACGACAAAAAGGAAGTCCTCATCCCAATCATCATGAGGTGGAACAAAGTAATTCGCCTCTTTGTTTTCTTCAAAAAGGTTTGGAAGTTTGCTCATTGCATATGTGAGCATTTCTTTGAAGGATACTCCTCGGGGATCGAGGAGAAGCTCATTTGTCAAATCTAGGCGTACACTTTTAACGTTGCTATTATCTACATCTTTTATAAAATCCTTATCCATAATAATTTTATTTAAAAGTTGATTAATTCATTGACACGCTTAATGATTGACTCCATCCATTTCAGATTAGACTCTTGATGTTCAATTTCCTTTTGTGTCTGAGCTGCGGAGTTGGTACTCTTTTTGAGTTCTTCAAGCTTCCGCTGGAGCAGAGTGTCAATTTTGTTAAGATAATCTTTGAGAGATTTTTTGATACGAACAGATTCCGACTGTGCATGGTTCGTGACAGCTTGTTTAGCATCAATAAGCTGTTGCTGGAGAGGTTTCATGTATTCCTTGACAACAGATGACATATCAACGTAGTCGACGTTATTGGCTATATGGACAGAATATGATTCGGTTTTTGTCTCATATCTGTCAGTACCCCAATTCCAAGGAGTCCAGAACCAATTTGTCTTCTTTTCTCCTCTAACCTGCCTTTGTCTTGTTTCATCGTGTCCTTCATCAACCGTTGTCACATTGTTTGATATAATACGGTTGACATCCGCAAGCTCTTCTGCAACAAAATCAAGGGGATGAAGGCCTAACTCATTTTTAGCTGATGAAAGCCCCAATGCTTCAAGATAATTCTGATATTCCATGATAATATCTGACATCAGATTCTTGTATGCTTTTTCAAGGATTCTTCCAACACGTGAGTCAAGTTGGTTCAATATCTCGTAACTCTCTTTTTCTACAGCTTCAACCTGACGGATAGCTTCACTTTTACGAACTTTTGTCGACTTTGAATGTCTGAATATAATCTTGTCGATTTTTGTTTTTGTGGCATTGATATATTCATCAATTTCTTCGGTGACGTTGCCCGAAAGGTCTTTACGGTCAATCAGCTTTGATAAAGTCTGGGCAGATTTACCGGACTCTATTTTAGTCTTGATTTCCTCTATCTGCTTGTCTAATTGAACTTTCCTATCTTTGTTTTGCCGAATCTCAGATTGGAGAGATGCGACAGCTTTCAATTCGTTTAGGCGGTCGTTAAACGAATCTACCAAATCTTTCACTTTTATAGCTCGTGCATATTTGTTGATATACAGACCGATGGCCTGCTCAATCGAGACTATGCCACTATGAACCTCCACACGGTCTTCCGGCTTCAAGTTTTGAAGAATTTCTTCAATATCATGACGCACACTGAGAGGAAGATTGTTATATTGATAGTAGGCATCAAATTTCATTTCGGAGTATTCTTCCAACCTCGGAATGAAGATAGGTAGAACGCTCTGTGATACATCAGTACGACATTCTAATGCCGCCTGTGCCGATACAGGAAAAAGATTTGGAGATGTAATCTTATTATCAAGTAGCACATCTTTTGCTGTGTCTAATGCCTCGCTTGGATTATCATCTTCTGGATTGAAGCTATCCATTTTGTTTATAGCGAAGATATATCGCTCCCTGGACTGCTTCCCACCTTTTTCCATACATTCACATACAAAATCCATGAGATTCTTTTGGTCATCTACATTTAGTTGAGTCGCATTCATGACAAAAAGGACGAGAGATTTATCAGAATCCGCAAGCATATCATATGTCATACGCCTATGGTTTTCGTCCCTTGAATTGTTCGGCCCCGGAGTGTCAACAAGCACAAGGCGCATACCTACGCTTTCTACACATGGGATTCTACCATGTATGTCAATTGATGAAATGGATGTGTCTTTATTCCATTCCTTCATGGTGCGGTAAGTTATATTGGGATCTTCTTTTATGAGTTTCCCGTTAGCATCGTATGCTTTAGCTGAAAAATCATCCTGCTCAGTGTTGATTATTTTGACAATAGTTGCAGTTGTGGCCATATTTGCCACAGGCATGAGCTTCTTTCCAAGAATAGCGTTGATGAGTGTTGATTTGCCGGAACTCATGGTAGCTACGACGTTAACCTCAAATTCAGAATTTTTTGCCTTCTGGAACGCTTCACGAATAGTTTTGTCACGAAGTTGCTCAACAGGTCCGTTTTGAATAGCTTTGAAAATCTCGTCAACTTTCTTCTCAACGTCGCTCACGCTGTCTTGTATATGAGTCGGGACAAATGTCCATTGAAAACTTTTGGAAGCAGTAAGAGCCTCTTTTAAGTCTTCAAAGTCCGATTGAGTTCCTGTGAACTCTATACAGAAATTACGGTCGCTGCATTCATCCAGCAGAATCTGTGCAAGACGAGCTGACCACTCTTGTATCCTAAGTTTTCCGAAGTTCAACTTACTGTTGGACTTCGGAGCCTTCCCATCTACTTGAATCGTTGTTTCAAGTAGGTATGGATTGTATTTTATTTTTATAGTTTTCATTGTGTAACAATTATGGTTTCTAAGTATGTTAAGCCAGTTCTAGCATAATAATCATTTTCTCTCGATGGGGTGCTATAATAATATGATCCTAAATCATAGAACGGTTGATCCATCTTTCTTTTATACTCATTCATTTCTGCATTCTCAACCTTAGAAAGAGTGTCACCATTGTCTGCTTTCTTAAATAGAAGTGCAGCCTTAGCAGAAAATGGAATTACCTCTGCTTTTGTCTTCAACTCTTTCAAGACAGACTTGAAATGATTGATGCTTTCTTCTATAGAGTCATCATCTGGGTCAAATCTATCAAACTGATTTAGAACAAAGATTTTTTTCTTCCCTCTTACCTTTGCCACCATACCGACAAGCGATTTTGATTCGTCACTTTCCATATAGCCACTATTAACTACACAAATAATAGCATCGTAACTTTTTGAACGAATCTCCTTTTCGGTAAGTTCTTTGTGGCGTTTGTCATATGCATAGTTTATACCTGGGGTGTCAATGAAGATTATAGGCTTATTATTAAGCCCTCCCTCAAAGTTTAGTCCAATCATCGGAGAATCACTTAATGCATTCTCAATATGGTCTGACACTATACATGTGTTATCATCACCATAAATCACAAAATCTCGGTCTGGACGATTGCAGAAGTTCGTCACGGAAGATGTGCAGACCGTAGCCTTTACTTTAGCTACTCTATGACCAATCAAAGCATTTATTAGTGTAGACTTACCGGAACTCATTGTCCCTACCACCAGTACACGGATGAAACCATTCTCTTTGAATCTAGTTTCATCGTAAACAATCTGTTTTAACTCAGGAGGAAGCAAATCACCATTGCCATTGGAATAGAACCATGATTTCGCGTCATTAACGAATTTCCTACTTGATTTTTTAATTAGCTTTTCAAGTACGTGTGTATTCGAACTGGTTTCAATGGGGAACTTAGAAAGATTACATATCCTATAAAAGTCCCACCAAAATGAATCCACCATGCGGAAAAACTTGAAACCCTCTCGTTTCAATGAGGTGGCTCGTTTGAATGCATCCAATCCTGAAATCTTGAAATCCACATGTTCCAAGTGTCCTCTGTTATGAAGATAATCGTAGAAGAGTTCGTCATTAATGTCCTTGACATAGGAGGGGATTCGGACAGTGGCATTGTTAATCCAAATATCCTCGATATTGACATTGCTCAGTTTTCTATTTATCATCTCCAAAGCAACTTTAGCTTTTTGATTGTTGGGCATAAAAAAGCTAAGGAGTTCTCCAAGGCCACGAACATATTCCTCTCGATGTTTTATATTATACCGCTCAATGGGATGATGAGTTGGGTTAAATTTAGATGTTATGAAGTCTATCATTACAAAATCAATAAATTTTGGATCCTCTTGATTCTGGGGATTCTATTTCTCTAAACTTCCCAACATTATTCTCTATGAAACTTTCTATTTTTTCAATTTTTGCTGCTGGAATTTCCTCGCACAGGAAATATTGTTGCTTTTTCAAGTCAGATGAAATTTCGCAAACCTCAGCAACATCCTCAGATTTCAGTGACTCTGAGAATGCAATACGCTCCAACGGAGTGATGTTTTCACCAGAAATGAATCTGGCTAATAACTCATCTGTTAATAGACTATCTGTAATACTCATCGTTTATATATAAATTGCGCAGACTTATCAATGCTCTGCGATGAAGGTTATAAAGGTTGGCTACTGTAATACCCATTATCTCAGCTACCTCTTTGGGCTCTTTATCATTAACGTCTAGCTGGATAATGGCTTCTCGATAACGTGGGTTCTCCATCTTATTGATTGCTTCAATTAACTCAAAATGGTGAAATTCGGATGATGAGAGTAGCTTTTCTTCTTTCATATAATTTATTAGAGCCTCTGGCAGTTTAATATCTAACAAGCGACTTCTCATTTTTTGAAAAAATCTTATTGCCACGACACTCAACCAGGTATAGAATGAACTACGAAAATCAAATTGGCGTACTTTTTCCCAATCCTTTTGAGCAATATATAGAAATAGCTCGCTAATCAATTCATCTTGGCAAACTCGGTCATCAAAGACAGAGGCAATAATGAAACGAAAAAGTTTATTACAGCGCATATAGAAAAGATAACGAATGATGGTTGGATCATTCGTTATTAATCCATCAACCAACTCCCGATCAGTGTAATCTGTTGGTGAGCTATTTATGATAGCAGTTCTTGGGTATAACTCTTCTTTTATAAATATTTGATTATCCATTATTCTCTTATTGAGCGGTTGAAATAAGTAATTCTCTGATATCAACTTCAAGAACTTTTGCGACCTTAGATAATGTTTCCAAGGAAGGTTGTGAAATATTCCTGCACCAATTACTTACAGTTGTAGGATTTTTTTCTATTTGTTCCGATAGCCATCTTGCTGTTTTGTTTTTTTCAGCAAGCACTACTTTTAGTCGATTCAAATTACCCATAATTACATCAATTACTTAATCTAAAGCGCAAAGTTAATCAATAATTCTAATTTATATAGTAGATCCAGAAAAACTCTATTATAGAAATATTCATCATGCCTGACTTACTCCGTGTCTTCAACACCAAGTAAGTTCCAGTTGATGGGGCATTTCTACTAATGGATAAATCCATATCGTTGTCAAAGAGAGAACCCGCAAGGTTATGTTTCGCAAAATGATGCTACACTTCACTTCGTGGTTTCTCACATTGCCAACGAGGTCTGAAAATTGGGTCAGTCTGTTCTTCTGTTGCAGGCTTCACTTGCAATAGAGAACAGCCTATCTTGTTTTGAAACCTTTTCTGAAAAATGAAAACGAGATTTTGACTTGAAAGAAGAAATATCCTCTTTGACAATCCTGTTTGAACTTCGGGGCGAATAGTTTTCCGTGCAAAGGTATTGCGGACGGGAGGAACGCCAAGTGACACTAACGCTTTCGTTCGGAGGGTTTGACGGCAGCCTTCCGCAAATTTTCTCGTGCCTCAAAAATTGGGGTATTCCGTCCGCACTCTCTGAACGTACACTTGTCTTATTCTCCCTTTAGTCCGCAGTGGTTGCCTGCACGAAAAACGGTTCTCCCGACCACGAAGCTCAAAGGAGCTTTACAAAAGGGAAAAGAATTGAAACCCTAAAAATAGAATGATTATGCGAGTAAAGAAAATGACAATCGAGCAAGGCAGAAGGGCTGGACTTAACCGCTTTCCCAATTTTCACAAGACAGGAAGTGTACGAGGAATGAAAAGGCTCTACTATGGCAACAAATGTCTGTTAGTGCGCTGTGGTGACTACATATATAATGTATCATCCAAGCCACAAGTTTATTATCAAGCAACCAATTAATATCTGAACAGTATGGATTATCAAGAATTATCAGGAGTGACAATTTCCGAACAAGACAAGGCTTTTGCCCAAGAGTTCGCCAACTTCGTGAACGGACGGATGTGTTCCGCCGAGAACACCGGCAGGGAACTGACCAGAGCGCACCGCTATCTGCAACAGCAGATGTTCAAGATGTTTGTCGGTTTTATGCGCCAGTTGGCATACAACTATCAGAAAGGTTCTTACGATGACCGCAACGAGTGGGCTTCACGGCTTGCATCGGAAGCGTACACCCGTCTGATTGAGAGTGATTTGATTTATGACCCTAATTTCAACAAGTAGAGCTATGAATGATATAGATTTCCCGGAATACGGACGGCAATGCGAGTTAATTACCCCTTGGCGTGGCTACCATAGGGGAACAATCATCGCCCAAACTGCAAGAGGCTTTATCGTGCAGTTCAGCAGTGGCGCAGAGATAGAAGTATATGAGGACGGAATAGAATTTGATTGATATGTGCAGATTATTGACACCCCAACTAAAGGAAGCCTTGAAAGGTTTTCCGCTTTATTCCCAAGACGGCAAGGGAAAGGATGCCGTATGTCGTGCGATTTTCGCGCTCGGTTCGGTTCGCTGGTTCATTCTTGAAGGCGAAGCGGACGGCAGGGACACCATACTCTTTGGCATCGTCATCGGATTGATGGAGGATGAATATGGATATATCTCGTTGAATGAGTTGTCGGAACTGAGTTTAGACCTTACGTCACAAGGCTTGGGCACACTTCAAGTACGGCAACAACCGAACTTTCAGCCAACCCCATTGAGGGACTTGAATGACCAAAGGCTTCAATGCTTTTTGGCAGAATTTGGAAAGTAGAGTAACAACCCGTCAGCCGTAGCATTTTTGTTACGGCTGACACAATACCAGTTTATTATGAGAAGAAAGGATTTGATAGAAATGATAGTCCGGTGTGCCGAGGATAAGGGGTGGAAAGTAGATGCGGACACCAAGCAAAGTAAAGGCTCGACCCTATTTGAGTTTTCCCAATACACTCCGGCTGGGCAGGATTTTTCTTTCAGGGCGACAATGAAAGCCAACCACCTTGACAGCCTGATTATAGATATGGAGGAATACCATGAAGGTTTTGACGTGGATAGCGAAGCCTATCTGTGGCTTGACAGCAACGGACACGGCAAGAATGGCGCACCCTATCGCATGAGGGATGTGCTGGATGATATGGAGGAAGCGGAAAAGATGATAGAAACGCTTCTTGATGCAATCAAAGCTCTGGAGTGATAACTAAAAAATCAGACATGGTTTTGCTATATCCAAGTTGGGTACGGCAAAACTATTCGACAACCAACGGATAACGAATAATCCCAATATAAGAATGATAGATGATAAAATTTATGCGGTTGCAGCCAAGAATGGCTGGGATGTGTCGGTAAGGTTCAAAGGAGAATACCTATGCTTTGACTTTCACCGGAAAACACTCAGCGGTGTACCTTTCAGTTTCACCGCTGAGATAACGGACGATAAGACGGAAAGCCTTGTTTCCGAAATCGTTTCTTTCGTGGATGCCATCGAACCTGAAATCTATGCAGAAGAATGGATGATAAAGTCGGGAGGGCTGGCAGCAAGCCGATATTTGCAGGCCGTTGCAGATATGGAGGGCATCCGCACCGAAGCGTGGCTGCTTGCTTGTGAACTCTCCGAAGCCATAAGCGGAAAGCCGGTATGGGCGACCCTTCCAAAAAGCGGAATTAACTGATTCCGCTCTTCCGCTTGCGTCCCCTCTTGGGCAGACCTGCTGTTTTGTAGGCAATCAAATCGCTTCCGTTAAACATGAGCTTCCCAGTTTCTGTTACTTTGATAAAAGGTAGCGGGCAAACCGGGTGGTTGATATAGGCATAGATTGTACACCGGTGAACGCCAAGGTAACGTGCTGCCCTACTGATGGAATAAGTCTGTTCCGGTTCTATCTCATTTATGAATCTCCGTGTCACCATAATTCGTTTTTCTTGTAAAGTTACTGGTGGTGAATAGCTTTCACAAGAGGTTAAACATGGGAAAATGTAGGAAATCATGGGATTTTGTAGGAATATGAAGGACTTCCACCCAATTCGTATAATGATTTGCCCCATTAGCGAAGATGACAATAAGGCTATGTGTTTTTCCCGGATAGAAAAAGGCATATATTTCAGGGTTGACAGCGTTGACAAAGGTGACAGCCTCAAATCAGGTAACGAAGGCTGCGTGAAAGTTCTTGTAATACAATATATTATCTTTTTTTTCTTTCTGAAAGAATATATAGATAAGTAGTTCGTGATTTGTCAACGATTGGCTCCAACTTTTTTGATTTTTCCAAAAGTGACTACCTTTGTCAACGTTTGTCAACGCACCTTGTTGATACAATCTATTTGATATAGAGTAGATTGAGCCTTGTCAACGCTGTCAACTCAAAAATAGGTGCATATTATATTTTCAGAGAGTGTAATAGGAAGGGGTATTATAGTGGTGTTATTGCTATGATTATAGTGTAGAGATAAAACAAGCCAAACGTTTCTACTGAAAGTGAAATGCTTGGCTTGTTTATTGTGTGGGTATATTCTGAAATGGTGTCTATATATTCCAAAGCGGCTGTTCTTTCCAATCTTGTATAAACCCCATAGCTGTAGTATCAACCATTGGATATTTAGACAAGAGAGTAATAAGGCACGGCTTAAAAACATTGTCCGGCTTGATTATATCAACAAAATGCTTCAATATGCAAAGAGTAAAGAACACTCGCCCTTGTTGCACTTCTGTACTAATCCATGGACGCATGGGTCTTGTCATAGTTAGCGCACGCAAAGACAAAGAACGATTCCAAAGTCTCGCATGATGGCAACAAGAGTTACGGGTCAGTGTTATAATTGTCATCCACGAAATAAACACCGGTACGGATAGTCCAAAATATTTCGCAATCTTTTTGCGTATTTGGTTACTGGCTATATTTTCATAGACGCGAGTCAATGTTCCTAATGGAATTACTTCTGCAAGCATCCACGAGGGAGGATATGGGTCTTCGTAAGATTGCTTGAAATGAAGTATGAAATCCTCGCGGCTTGTTTGCAGTTCCTTATCTATAAGTGATAAAGTTCTGTTAAACTTCTCGGAACTCGCAAAATGGCTCGGATTTGTCATCCAAAACACATCATTAGTTTCTGCACAGACGATATTAGTTATTGCGCTGCGAACCGCAATTTCAATGCGTTCTATCTGGTCAAATACAAGTTGACGGAACTCTCTGTCAAACTCATATAAACTTATGGCACGGCCTAATGTGCTGCCTTTCTTATAAATATGTGCAGACTTTGGGCTTTTAAGAAACGGATATAAATATCCTGACAACCGATAATAACCAATGGATTTAAGAAGGCTTTCGGCATTTTTGGTATCAGAACAATCTAAACCTCTGTCTTGAAGAATGGTTAAGAGTTCTGCTGGGGATGAATATTGTTTGGTATATCTCATATAAAATAAAACGACCCGCCGATTTAAGCATTGTAAAGAGGCTTGGCGGGTTCTTGTGATGCAAAGGTATGAATAATCTTTGAATTAGCCAAGTTATCTGTTGAATATGATTGAAAATCACTTCGTTTTTATGATTTGTTTAGAATGGAAACTCCTTCTGCGTGGAATTATTTGATATAGAGCGACCTTCATCTGGTGTGTCTTCTATCATATCCATAGTGTCATTAATCACTTCCGTTTCCAGTTCCAGCCCGAACGCATCTTTCAGTTGTAGATAATCAAAGCAAAGAGCCTTGGGGCGATTCACCTTGATTCGTTTCACTTGCTCACCATTGACCATATCAAATGAGTAGTCCGGTGTACCATTAGGTGTAAGGATGACGAACCGATCTTGCTTCAAGCCTAAGTACGAGCTATGCGATTTCAAGTAGGACATGATGGTGGACCAGTTCGAGCGATTGGCAGTCGCATTCATGTTCCGGCTGTTGAACAAGGAAGCCACCGCCGCCATATTCAGGTACAAGACGGGACGAGCCTCTTTGAACTCCATATCCTCCTTGACCGAAATGGGACGGAATGATTTCATATACTTGATACGGTAATGCGCACGGTCGATACATTTCCCAGAAGTTTGGAAACCTTGAAGCATATTCCAAAAGTCCGCCACCTCCGAACTCTCTTGCGCCAGTTCATTCTGATTGCGCATCCCTCTAACGGCGGTATCGAACAACTCCGCATAGCTGAACGGCACTTCGATAACCGTTTCCAACGTGCGGAATGTGGCCAACGGAATCACCCAGTTGCCAAAGATGCGATCGTGAATGGTGTCATTCTCCAATTTGGTTGCCAGTTCACGCTTCGTGATAGAATAGATTTCCGGGAAATTCTTCTCAAACAATTCACGATGGCGAAGCAACTCAATGGTCAGATGGGTCAGTCCCATGTTGCAGACAGATACCAAATCTTCATAATGCCTCTTTTCCAGTTGGTTGAATGAAGTCTTGGTAAAAGCCAGAAAGATGACACGGGTATAAAGTGCCATATCCAGTGTGGGTTTGTCCTGCCCACACAGTGCCACGCCGGTAGTCACAATGGTCTGTGCCGCCATGCCGTCCGTACTCGTATTCTTCTTGGTCTGTCCACCACCGCCCCAAAGTCCTTTAAGGTAGGCAATCTTTCTGATGTCAAGGTCGTTCTTGTACTCATCCAGCACCACCAATGTATTGACCGCCTGAGACACCCGGTCGTTCATCGCCGGAATGGAGGTTACTCCCAAGTTGGGCGGATCCACGCCGTGCAGGAAGAATGATTGCAGTGAAGTGGCCAACGTGGTCTTACCCGTTCCCTTCTCACCGAAAAGGTTCAGAATGGGAAAGTGGCGGGTACGCTTGAACACAATATCCCGGAACAGGGTGGATAATAAGTAACAGAAAGCAATGCTCGCATTCTCGCCAAACACCTCCATCAGCCTTGAAACGAAGTCATGCAACTTCACACCACTTCGATTTTCGTGTATCATCAGTCGCTCAAATTGGAATATCTCCTGATTGTGGATGTAAATCTTGGAAGTTGCCGGAATATAGAAAGCCTTGCCGTTGACACCACGAACGATACCCAGTTCATCAACATTCTTGAATACGCCATCATCGGTCAGGATGCCGTTACCAAACGCAAAGAAGTCCTCGTTGGCGTTCCAACCCAATTTGCGGATGCGTTCCGCCGTATCGGTTTTGGAGTATAGGTATTCCTTGACACGGTTGAGCTTGTCTATTTTGGCAAGCCAAACGTAGTTGCCCAGCGAGCCGACTTTCTGTTGGAAGTTGCTCAAAGAACATAGTTCGGACTCCTTCAGTTCTATGACCCGGCACACATTATACATATTGTGCAGCCGGAAGATGCGGGTTCCGTTGCTTTCATCTTCGATGTGGAATAGCGGATCCATGATGAAGTTGGATATTCGGGACGGTTCTTCATCCTCTTCTCCGGTGGAGTAGTAGCAGCTCTCTCGAACGAACAATCCAAATTGGCGCAATAGTTCCGCTTCACGTTGCAAGTCATTCATGGAGGAGACTTTATCCTTTCTCTTTTTCGCCTCTCCACGGGCTTGCGCCACGGCATCACGCCACAGCTTTACCTTGCCGTGCAGTTTGGCCAGTTGCTCGATGCACTGGTCAAATACCAACTGATCCTTTACATAACGCAGCAAGTCGGCAATCTCAGCCACACATTTACGCTCTTCCACCAGTGAACCGGCAACGAAGAAACGTTTTTGAGCCAACCAGACAATAAAGTGCTTCTCTTTAAGTGAAGTATAATCCTCTTTACAACGAATGTAACTATCAGCATCGTTCTTCTGTTGCCTCTCATCATCGCCAACAACCGTAGCGAACGGCAATTCCCTTACGGTCACATAGAATCCCTTCCTGATGGCGGTGGCTCCGTTTGCCATGACCGCTTCAAAGCCCGACCCGAAAGTCTTTCCATCCGCCATGTCCGAATCCGGTATAAAGCACAAAGACGAAGTGTATGCCTTTAGTTGGTCGAACTGGCTTTCACTCCATGAAGTGCCCAGTGCGGCTACCGTATTGTCGTAACCCACCTGCTGCATCCGAAGCACATCCGGCGCGCCTTCTACTATAATGTAGTAGTCTGCATCGCGCTGACGGGAAGCCCGGTCTATGCCGAATAACGTTTCTCCCTTAGAGTAAATACAACTGGTTGCCGAGTTGATATACTTCGGGGCTTTGGAGTTGTCACCAATGTATCGGGCGGTATAAGCGATGATGCGTCCCCACCTGTTCCGAATTGGAATCATGATACGTTGCCGAAACATCGGATAAAAACAACCATCTTCACCACGCTTCAACAGACCCAGCTCAAACAAGGCTTCCTCGTTGAGCGACTTCCTGCGGCAGTACTCCATGAAATCGCTTCCGTTTTTAGGGGCATAACCGATGCCGGACACGGAACAGAACTTTTCCGTCCATCTGCCATAAGCATACTTACGGGCAGCTTGGCTTTCACCACTCATGTTCGCTCTTAGGTTCTCCAGAAAATATCCTTGTACCTGATCCAACACGATAAGCAAGGATTCTCTGTGTTTCGCTTCGGCCATCTGCTCTTCGGAACGCTCTTCATCCATATATTCTATCGGGATGTGGTGGCTCTTGGCAATGAATTTGACCGCTTCCCAAAAAGGAAGGTTCTCCTTTTCCATGATAAAGGTGATGGCATCGCCACCCCGGTTGCAACTGAAGCAATGGAACAGGTTCTTTTGGGGTGATACAGAAAACGAGCCTGTCCGTTCCGAATGAAAAGGACAAATCCCCATCCATGCAGCACCTTTCCTTGAAAGTTGCACATAGGGCTTCAGGACTTCCCCGATGGGAAGATTCCTTACTTTATTCAGAGTAGATTCACTTATCATAGTGTGGTCAGTATGAGCCAGCAGTCAATGATTGACTGGCCGGAATATTTGGGACGGCAAACATTATTGGGGTTAACCGGTTTGATGTAACCGCATTTTTTGTACTTACGGAGCGTCTTATGGCTAATCCCCAGCTCCATACAGGTTTGCTTGACGGAATAAACGCCGTTTGGGTCGCACTTGGGCTTTAATTCTTTCATTTGAAACATTGTTGTTGTGGCTGCAATGGTTTGAAGTCAAATCCGATGCAGTCCGAGTTTATACTATTTGTCGCCCTATGAAAGAATCGTTGCTATGATTATGTTATAAAATAGTTTGTTCTTATACCATAACCATAATAATGTTTGTTTCTTCGGTGCATTTTTACGTTTATATTCTACTTCTCTCTGCCATTTTCAAGATAATCCTGAGACGTGCGTTGCAGAAGTCTGAGGTCAGCGGTTCTGTATTCTACTTTTCCCGGCCTTTTGTATATCTCCACCTTTCCCTGCCGTCTCCAGCGTTCCACATTCCTGCGCCCGAACAGTTCATACGCCTTTCGTTGGCTGATGAACTCCGGATCGTCATTGTCTGATTTCAACAATTTGACAATCCGCGCGGACAGGTCGTTAATGAATGTGTCATAGGGGATAAGGCGGTCGAAGAATTGAAGGAACTCCATATTACATAGCTTTATCCCTTTAAGAAATCCGTGAAACGGTAATCGTCTGGTTCTCGCGGTTTGTTTTCGTCTTGAACCTGCGATTAAAGATAGCACCCAGTTCAGAGGCTTGGGTACGGACACTTTTCAGACGCGAAATAGGGAACACGACAGCATCGCCCATTTCAAGGGCGGTGAGCGCAGGACGGATTTTTTCCAAGTTTTCTACCATAATCTTTGGATGTTTAATATTTAATGTTTAACTTTGTACTCGGTAATACAACTTATAATACCGGCAAAGTAACATAAAATGGTTTATACTACCAAATATTTGTTTGATGTTTTCTATTTAATCTTCAATAATTAATGTTTTAGCTATGGATATAGACGTAAAACCTGTACATATCGGACAAGCAATTGACAAACGCCGCCTTGAACTGGGGCTTAGTAAATCTGAGTTCGGGCGCAAAATAGGCGTACCCCAACAACACGTCAATCGCATCCTTGAACGGGAAACAATGGAAACCACCAAACTCATAAAGGTTTGTCAAGCCTTGGACTTTAATTTCTTTGCCCTGTTCTGTTCAATGTCGCATCAGATTTCCGCATACCTTGCGGCTGTCACATTGAACGGTAATGCACATAATACTATCGGTGACAATGAACTTGCGGCACAGCTTTCCAAAGAGCAGGCTGTCGTTGAATCTCAAAAGGAAACTATCAGGCTTTTAAAAGAACAGCTTGATAATTTGAATACGCAGATAAACCGTCTTGACTCCAACTTGAAGGATAAGGACGAAATTATAAGACTATTAAAAGAAAGGAACTCATAACGAAATAGAAATCAGAAACTCAATAATCGTGTAGTACTCCATTACAGATGCTGCAATGATTAGACCTCAATAGCGCACTATACACCTTAATATATTAATAGGTGTTGAAACTGTAAGGATAGGTTGTGATGGAATTTACAAATCACTTACAAACAAGTTAAAACACATTGATTATCAAATGTGTATTAATGACGCGCAAGCTGCTATTGAAGAATAATACCAAAATTCTTCGGTCTGTGCATTTTTAGTGAGGAATCACTTACAAAACACTTACGAAAGATATTTAACTATCTGATAGTCATGTAGGTTCGTAAGTGGCCCAGGCAGCAGTGGAAGAAGCTTAAAAATTAGCTAAATATTAAAAAAGTCAGGCGGTAAACCTTTATTATAAGGTATTATCGCCTGACCTTTTTTAGTACGTTTGTTATGTAGAACGATAGGCTTCTCAAAGTCTTTCAGAAAGTCCTAAGTCTTTTTGAGAGAGATGAAAATCCTCATCAACTTTCCAAACAGTGTCTGCCCATCTCATAAGCTTCCCGCATCGCCAGTTTATCATTTATTTCTCCTGTGTGCCAAACTCCGGTGCCATACACAACTCCTTTGATAACCGGATTCTCCAGGCAGTCCAAAAATCCTTGAAAAGTATCAATCGTACGTTCCATCAGCTTCCGGTCTTCTTCTGCAGCAGTGGCAATAAAATAAAATTCCTTATTGCTCATCTCTGTATAACGTCCGCAGCAACGGTCTATCAACGTCTTCATTTGAGCACTCATCGTGTAGAAATAAACCGGAGTTGCCATTACTATTACATCTGCCACTATCATTTTTTCCAATATTTCAGCAACATCATCTTTCTGCGGACAGGGCTTATTGTAACGACTGCATGTGCTGCACCCGGTACAGTAATTTATTGTTTTGTCACGTAGAAATATCTTTTCCACTTCATTGCCTGCTTCCATTGCTCCACGCATAAACTCGTCACACAACGTATCCGAGTTTCCTCCACGACGCGGACTGGAAGATAATATCAGTACTTTCTTTGCCATAATTACGCATTTTAAAAGTTATGTTATTTTTGTTCCTTTTCCAACTGCAAAGATAAACTATCCGCCACATAATTCTTGTAGATAATTTACAGATAAAATAACCCCGATTCCTGCTTTCCTGCTATCCAACATTCGCAAATTCCTCTTGCAAATAGGGAAATTCCCTATACGAATAGTAATATTCTCTTTATAGTATCATTTTCCCCTTCTATTTTTGCAGTATAAGAAAAACAGAAACAGTAACTAAAATCAAATGGATTATGAAAACAAAGATAATGAAATACTTCGGCCTATTGACATTTGTCGTAGCCATGCTCAGTTTGACTTCATGCGAAGTAGAAATAGACAGTTGGTATGATAACGATGATTATAGTGAGGTATATTATAGAAAGACACATGAACTGTGCAGCCGCACATGGCAGGAAAGTTGGGAACAAGATGGAAAGTATTACACCCAGCGATTGGACTTTTATGAAAACCGTACCGGAAAAGACTATATACGGGTGGAATATCGAAATGGCTATGTAACTGAAGACATATATTACTTTGACTGGAGTTGGGATAACAATACACAAACATGTATCCGTATGAACTACGGACCGGGTGACGTCTCTTATTTTGAGCGTATCTGGATGAGCGACAATACACTAAGTGGTTTGCTTGACGGTACGGAAGTCTATTTTAAAGGAAGGTATTAGGGTAAAAAGGACGAGGCGGCTGTTAAAAAAGACAGTCGCCTCGTTTCCGTATCAGTACTTTCTTGTAGATAATTTATTCGCTCTTCAGGCTGAGAATAGGATTCTCATTGGCTATTCGCCATGACTTGATAATCACACAACCGACAATAAATGCCAATACAACAATGAAGACACCCGCATAAAGCAACCAACTAGTAGCCATTACATCCCTGAACTGTGATTTCCATACCACTCCGGTATAATGTGAAAGCAAAACACCAATCAATATAGCCGGAACAGCGATACGAGTAATATCTGTTGACATCATCAGCAATATACCCTTCACTTCTGCTCCATTAATCTTACGAATGGCTATTTCCTTACTTCGACGCCGTATTTCATCATTAATATAACCTATCAATCCCATCAGCGTAATGGCTAAGATAGCAATAGTAGCCAAGATGGTAGAATCACGAAAAACACGTTTGGAATGGAAAATTCTTTCCATTTCTCCGGCATAAGAGGTAAACTGTATATTATCTTGCGGATAAAGTCTCTTCATCTCATCGTTCAAACGTCTGAGATTATCATCAAAAGGCTCTTTCAGCCTCACATGCATTACCTTACCACGTCCACTGCTCAAACGAATTTCGACAGGTTTCATCTCCGGTGCATCAACAAATCTGAAACCATCCAAAATTCCTGTTACCGTACCATGTTCAGGTACATATTCGCCTACCCCATTGTTATTCCACCCCATGGCATGCACAAATTCTTCGTTGACTAATATTTCGCCTTCGGATGTTGGCGCCTTTCCCGCTTTTAGTTTCATTCCTATAAAATTGAAAAACTCTCGGTCAAAAAAAGTCAGGCGTGGAGTAAAAATCATATTGCCACTATTATCATCCACTGAATAAGGAGCCGGAAATCCTAACATTTCTGCTTCTGCCGTAGCCGCTCCTTCTACATAAGGCAAATTATGAAGTAAACTGAGTGTATTGTCCACATGCTCATGCGAGTCATATACAGCAGCCAACCGTTCTATATTATAACCTAAATCTTTCGACATCGTATAATGATATTGGGAAAAGACTACACACATCATTCCAACCAAGAAAGCAGTGCCTGTAAATTGTATAAAAAGCAATGGGTATTTCCAGCGTTTTTTATTTTCAGTATATTGGCGAAAAACTTGAGTAACAGGAATAGAAGAAAAAAAACGGCCGGGCATAAAACCACCTACCAAAAACAAAAACAGCACAACCAAAACAGGAGCCCAAATGTTTTGCAAACCAAATAGATCTCCGACAGGTGTCTGAACCAACTCTTCTATTTTTTCACTGAAGTTGAGAATAATAAAAGCAATTAGTGCTAAAGATATACCTATGATTATAGCTGTCTCCCACAGAAACATTCCGAATACGCTTCCTGTTCCTGCCCCATTACATTTATGCACGCCAATGGCTTTGGCACGATAGGCCAACGAGGAAAAGGAAATAAGCACATAATTCAAAGTTGCGGTAAACAGTAATGCTATCGCAAGTATACCCATAATATAAAGCATTTTCACTACATCCTCATTATCAAGATGCAGGTCACGTAATGGAGAAAGTATTACATCTATACCTTTTACTCCAAACTTGCCATAGTGATCCATTGGCATATACTGGCTCATAACAATAGAAGTAATGCCATCATTAATTATTTCCGCATCTTCTTTTGAATGTTTCAGACGGATAAAAGCCTGATAATTGCCACCTGTATTCCACCCCAGTCCGGCATTGTAATATTTTGTGCGATTAGCAATAGAAATAATAGCCTGCGGACGATACAATGTTGTATTCCGAGGAATATCGGCAAAAACACCTTTGACAATAAAAGGCTGGTAATCTCCACCAATATTGTATAACAATGTTTTCCCCATCGGGTCATTACTTCCAAAAATCTCCTTAGCAAAAGATTCGGACAGGAATATCATATCCGGGTTAGCCAAATCAAACGCATTTCCTTTGTATAAAGGAATACCCATTGTCTGGAAGAAAAGTGAATCGGTTTGGATAATGGTTTTTTGATAAATATGATTGCCATGAGATATCTTCCCATACGTATCTGTCACCGTTGTAAAGCTTTTCACCTGATTGGGAAAATGCCGGGCAATGGTAGCAGCAGTAGGATAAATATTATTACCATGAAGTGGTTTTCCACCATCCCATCCTGTTTTTACCACATATAGGTGTTTATTGTCCTGGTAAAAATTATCATAGTTTAATTCATAAGCTACTTTAGCGATCAAAATAACAGACACAAGCAAGCCTAAAGTAATGGATACCACTTTGACTATATTTGAGCCTTTTCCACGAATGACATTTTGTATAGCATATTTCAATTGTTTCATTGCATTATGGGGTTTTATTTATGACTAAATACGAATTACTGATTTATTCTGATTTGATACTCTTTACCGGGTTTTCATTGGCAATGTGCCACGATCTGATTACCACACAGGCCACGACAAGCGACATTACGCACAAAGCAACTCCAATAAAATATAAAACATTCAAATTTATCTGCTCCGGGAATTGTTCGAGCCATACTCGTCCGGTAGAATAAGCAATTAAAGTTCCTATACATACAGAGGGTATCGATACATTCAATATGTCACGAGTCAACAGACGAAGAATACCGACAGCTTCCGCACCATTCACTTTGCGAATGGCGATTTCTTTAGAACGGCGTTGAGTTTCGTCATTCACATAGCCTATCACACCCATAATAACAATAAGAAGAATAAATCCCGAGGTAATCCACACAGAATTACGGAAACGATAGACATCTTTATAAACCATATCCAACATATCACTTATCAGTTCAAACCGCAAAGAAACATTCGGATAAGTCATGGCCACAAAGTCATCCAGTTTTTTCTTATTCTCCACATACGGTTGTTTGAGACGTACATTGAAAGTATTAGTAGCATCTTTGACACAAAGTAATGCAATTGGCGATTGTTCACGAAGAAAGGTAAAGTTACGTACATCGCGAAACACTCCGACAATGGTTCCGGCCTCAGAAAAATTATTCAATTTCTTGCCAACAGCTCCGTCCGACCATTTCATCAAACGCACCACTTCTTCGTTTACCAGCAAATCTCCCGGATTTTTCATAGAGCTTCCTTCTATTATCTTTATCCCCATTACATCTGTATAATCGGAAGTACACGAGTTCCAATTCAGGTTTCCGATGCGTTCTCCGCTATTGCTCACCAACGGACGCGTCCAATACTCACCAATCACATTGCAAGTGGAGCGTGCAACACTTTCCACCATAGGCTGACGACGAATATTGTCGGCTATGTTTTCAGCTTCTTCCGGTTGAAGAGAGACATTGGCCGCAACCAGTCCCGGAACTTTTATTCCCATATCGCGGTTCATCAAATGATTATATTGCAACAAGGTTACCAATAATAAACCTAATACAAAAGAGACTCCTGTAAACTGTACAAATAACAAAGAACGTTTCCAGCCTTTCTTCGCATTCGTATATCGTCGGAACACCTGTGTGACGGGGATGCGTGCAAACAATCTTCCCGGCAATACTCCTGCCAAAACAAACAGGACAAGAATGGTCAATGCAGGTACCCATAAGGTTTCCCATGTGAAAAGGGCAGGCAAGGTAACAGACAGCAAATCTTCTATAAGTTCTTGTGCATTGATTATTATGAATAAACTGATGACAACGGATAGAAGAACAATGATGCCTGTCTCCATCATGAACATCCCGAAAACATTACCGGTACTTGCTCCGCTACATTTATGTACGCCGACCATTTTAGCCCGGCGGCTCATGGCAGCAATAGCAATCAGCATATAATTCATAATAGCAACAAAGAAAATAGCAAACCCCAAAAAACCGTATATAACAAGACGTTTGACTGTGTCCGGGCTTTCCAAATGGTAGTTAACCAGCGGAATAGCACTATACTCACAGATGAAATTATAAAAGCTGGTTGATGTGTATTTCTCTATCACACTCTGAATCCTTTTATTCACAATTTCAATATCCGAAGCATGACGCAAACGTAATAATGAAAGAAATACATCATTTCCTTTCCATCCATAGCCTGCTATATAACCATCTTTGTTGTGGATAGAGATTACCAAATCACAATAAAATACGGTGTTTTTGGGAATCTCCTTGTATACTCCCCGTATGGTCACTTCACGTTGCTTATCCAATGTAAGTGTTTTCCCTATCGGGTCTTCATCGCCAAAGCATTTACGTGCAAAACCTTCGGACACATAACCCGAACCGGGCACGGCCATATCTTTCACATTGCCTTTCAGCATCGGAATGCCTAAAGTCTGGAAAAAACAAGTATCTGCCAATAAGTATTTAACATTATCCAGCAGTTCGTCCTCTTTATATAGATTCCAGGCATTATCGGGATAAATGCAAGTGGCACTTTCGATTTGTTCCGGCAAATTTTCGGCCAGCGCTGCCGCTGTAGGAGCGAATAATGTATAATCATAATTATCTCCATCGTCTCCCACTATTTTCCCCGATTTGGAGTCTATAAATAGTTCACGTGCTAAAGCCAGACGTTCAGCATCGGGGTAGCATTTCTCATAACTCAATTCAAAAGCTATTTGTGAGAATAGCAGAATGCCGATTGTCAATCCGAGTGAAAGGGAGATGACTTTTGTCACATTGCTTCCGCGCCCGTGAAGAATCGTCTGGATTGCATAATATAGTTGTTTCATTTTGGTTGTATTTGGCTGTTACTCTTTGACGTTTGCTACAATACTACCGTCAAACAAGTGGATAATGCGATGAGCAAAGCTTGCATCGTGTTGTGAGTGGGTTACCATAACGATGCTGGTACCCTCTTTATTCAGTTCTGTCAATAAGTCCATCACTTCGCCCCCGTTCTTAGAGTCCAAGTTACCGGTAGGTTCGTCCGCCAGAATCAGTTTCGGATTAGTTATCACGGCACGTGCGATGGCAACACGTTGTTGCTGGCCACCCGACAGTTGTTGGGGGAAGTGCTTGGCACGGTGACTGAGGTTCATACGCTTCAAAATTTCGAGAACACGTTCCTTGCGTTCACTCGCCTTAATGCCCAAGTAGGTCAAAGGCAGTTCTACATTTTCAAAAACATTCAGCTCATCTATCAGGTTGAAGCTCTGAAAAACAAAACCAATCACTCCTTTGCGGAGTTGTGTACGCTCCTTCTCTTTGAGTCCTGCCACTTCCTTGTCTATCAGTTTGTAACTTCCTTCGGTTGGATTATCCAGCAATCCCAAAATATTCAGCAAAGTAGATTTACCGCAACCGGAAGGGCCCATGATAGCGACAAATTCTCCTTCTTTAACTTCCATACTTACGTGGTTCAATGCGATAGTCTCCACTTCTGAAGTGCGAAACACCTTACTCAAATTTTCAATCTGTATCATGTCTTTTTTTTATTATTTGATTATTCACTTTTAATACTGTTCACCGGGTTATCATTTGCTATTCTCCATGTCTTTATCACCACACAACCGATGATAAAAAATAAAGAGATGAAAGCTATCAGGATATAATAGTATATCGGGAAATCAACCGTTTCTGAAAACTGGTCGGTCCACAGGGCTCCCAAATACCAGGCTCCCAATGTTCCGATACACACGGCAGGCATCGAGGTCCAAAATACATCTTTCGAAAGCAGGAGCAAAATGGAGGATGCCTCTGCCCCATTCACCTTACGGATGGCTATCTCTTTGCTGCGACGTTGCATCTCGTCATTGATATAGCCTATCAATCCCATCAAGGTAACAAAAAGGATGGTAATGGAGGCCATGAGAGCAACGCTACGGAAGTCGGACACAGTACTGAGTTGTAGTTCTATCGCTCGTGACTCGGGTACAAAGTTCAAGTCTCCCTCGGGCCAAATGGTCTTCATATCTTCATTGAGTTTCTTCAAATTCTCATCAAACGGCTCTTTCAATTTCACTTGCAGACAAGCACTAAAATCAGAACGGTATTGGAAGACAACCGGTTCCTCCGGTACAAATACAGGATTGGATGAGCGGAAGTCTTCCGTCACTCCCACAATAGTCCCCAATATTTCATCATTGTTACGCACTTGGCGTCCGATAGGGTTTTCTTCCCAACGCATAAATTCCAAGAATTTTTGATTGACTACGATTTCACCTTTCTGTTGCAGGTTACGGCCTTCTTTCAGTTTTATTCCCACAGACGAAAGATAGTCCTTATCAATCGAATTGCCCCGCATACTATATTGCTTTCCGCTTTCTGTAGATACCAAACAGCCACTCATTCCTTCATACAAAGGCAGACTGCTACTCGCAACAGATTCCACGTAAGGTAAATTTTGGAAGGTGGAACGTGCATTCTCCGGATTGCTGAAGTAATAATATGTAAAAGCCATACGCTCTGTACTGAATCCCCGGTCTATATTCGTCATGTGATTTGACTGCACCAATACAAGTGCCAACAATGCAAAGATAAATGCCGTGCCGGTAAATTGAATGAACAGCAACGGACGTTTCCAGCCTTTTTTGCCTTCGGTATATCTGCGGAAAACCTGTGTAACCGGAATCCTTGAGAACTGCAGTCCGGGCAGCACACCACCCACTATGAAGATAAACAGTACGGCACAGGCGGGAGCCCACAGATTCTCGTATGTAAACATGGCGCTTAGACTGGCGTCTGCCATCCTTTCAAGCGGTTCTTTAAAATTGAGCATCAGGAAAGCCATCAACAGAACAGAGATGAAAATAAGAATCCCTGTTTCCCACAAGAACATTTTCATGATTCCCCATCCTGACGCTCCATTGCACTTATGCACGCCAATGGTTTTGGCACGGCGGCTCAATGAGGAAATAGAAATCAGTACATAGTTCAATGTTACGGTAAACAGCAAGATAGCGGCCAAGATAAGTAATATCCAGATAATGCCCATACCGTCATAATTTCTGGCCAGTCTCAAATCAGAAAAAGGAATCAGGCGGAGCGACCAAGTATAATTGTTGTCTTTATCTTCTTGCGGAATATATTTCTCCAACATTTGGTCTATGCGGTTATTTATCGTTTCCATGTCAGAAGGATGGCGTAAGCGGATATAAGCATAATAGCTATCCCCTCCATTCCATCCCCAATAGTCCCATCCATATCTCAGTGCAGTAGCTAAAGGCACGATAACTCTCAAGTTATAGAACGTTGAGTTTTCCGGATAATCTTCATAGACACCCTTTATAGTCATGGGCATACCCTTATTGTATAATACCGTTTCACCTATAGGATTAGCTCCCGCAAACATTTCTTGTGCCAAGCTCCGACTGATAAATAGTATATCAGGATTTTTCATCTCCGAAGTTTGACCTTGCAATATTCTGGTTCTCATTGTCGTAAAGAAACAACTATCGGCCACTAATATCCCCGGACTGAAACGGACTCCGTCTTTATAAAGAGAACTTCCTCCCCACCAGAAATGTGTGGTTGTAACACTCTCTACTTCTTTGGGAAAACTTTCGGCTATGGCACCGGCCATGGGCCCCATGGTCATAAATCCAGTACTTTTCTCTCCATTATGGTTCCACTCAATCTGCACGGCAGCCAGACATTCGGAATCTTCATAACATGTATCATAATTAAACTCGAAGGCTTCGCGCGCGAATATTAAAATACTGACTGTCAAACCCAGAGTCAGCGAGACAATCTTTATAAGATTGGCCCCGCGTCCGTGAATCAATGTCTGAATTACATAATAAAGTTCTTTCATATTTTATTTTTTTGTTTTATTGTTCATCTTAAAAGGAGGGCCGCGTTTCGCAACGGAGCGCCCCGTTAAAGTGTATAAGAAACTTATGTTTCTATTCGTTCTCTGAAAGAATAATGCAGAAAACGTGCCAAAGTCATACTTTTCTATAAATAAGCATTTTAGTTATTTCACGACAGGCTAAGGGTGTCTAACTATTGGACAACAGTGTCTAATTATTAGACACTGCCTAGGAGGTTAGGTGCCAAATACTTATCTTTGTTTCCTCAATAAACAAAAAGATTATAGATATGCAAGGAACCATTATTGTGGTAGACGATAATAAAGGGGTGCTTTCTGCCGTCAAGTTATTGTTGAAGAACAACTTTGAACGTATCATTACCCTCACCTCACCTATCACGCTGCCTGCCGTGCTGCGTGAAGAGAATGTACAGGTGGTATTGCTCGATATGAACTTCAGTAGCGGACTCAATACCGGCAATGAAGGGCTTTACTGGTTGCACGAAATAAAAAAAATGCAACCCTCATTGCCTGTCGTGCTCTTTACTGCCTATGCCGACATTGACTTGGCTGTACGTGGTATAAAAGAAGGTGCGACGGATTTCATCGTAAAACCTTGGGATAACACCCGATTGGTGGATACACTGTCAGCCGCTTGCCGAAACAGTTCTAAGGGAAAGAAAAAAGCGGAACTCCACCGGGTGGTGTCATCTATGTATTGGGGCGAAAGCAATGCCATGAAACAGTTGAGGACACTGATAGAAAAGGTAGCCCAAACGGATGCAAACATCCTGATTACCGGAGAAAATGGTACTGGAAAGGAAATGCTGGCACGCGAAATTCATGCCCTTTCCGAACGATGCCGACGCAATATGGTGACAGTAGATATGGGGGCTGTTACCGAATCTTTGTTTGAAAGCGAATTGTTCGGGCATGTAAAAGGTTCGTTCACCGATGCACATTCCGACCGGCAAGGAAAATTTGAGGCGGCTCACGAAGGTACTCTCTTTCTGGATGAAATAGGTAATTTGCCTTATCACCTGCAATCCAAGCTCCTCACTGCCATTCAGCAGCGTAGTGTGGTGCGTGTGGGCAGCAATGAACCCATTCCTGTAGATATCCGTTTGATTTGCGCCACTAATTGCAATCTGGAGGAGATGGTACTCAAAGGCAGGTTTAGGGAGGATTTATTATACAGAATCAATACCATTCATATTGAAATACCGCCTTTGCGCGACCGAAAGGAGGATATTATCCCCCTTGCCGAACGGTTTATCGACCGTTTCTGCAAACAGTATGACAAAGGAAATATCATTCTTTCCTCCTCTGCGAAAGACAAGCTGCGCGAGCATCCCTGGTATGGAAATATCCGGGAATTGGAACACGCTATTGAGAAGGCGGTCATCATTAACGAAGATGGGATACTGAGTGACGAACATTTCCATTTTCCCCGCAAAGCCAGTACACCTCCTGCCGAAGCGACCGTCTCTACATTGGAGGAAATGGAGTTGCAGATGATTCAAAGAGCCATGGAAAAATGCAACGGAAATCTTTCGGCCGTAGCTGCACAATTGGGAATTACGCGTCAGACTCTATATAACAAGATGAAGAAATTTGGTTTATGATAAAAAAGATAACCGCTAGTTTTATTTTCCGTCTGCTTGTTGTCATTGCATTGACGGTAATGGGTGTATGGCTGTATATGCAGCATAACTGGCTATGGCTATGTATCGTTGTTCCCCTGTTTTTCATTTCAATATATTGGTTTCATCGCTTGTATACCTATAATACAAGAAAAGTGGCTTTTCTGCTCGATGCCATTGAGAATGACGACCCGGCTGTGCGATTCTACGAACATACCCCCGACAAAGACAATTCATTGGTCAACATGATGCTGAACCGCATTGCACGTATCTTGTATAACGTAAAACAGGAAACGGCGCAACGTGAAAAGTACTATGAGCTTATTCTTGACTTTGTAGAGACAGGTATTGTTGTACTGAACAGTAAAGGTTCTGTTTATCAAAAGAATAAGAAAGCAATGCAACTGTTGGGCATGGATGTCTTTACACATATCAAACAATTGTCCCGCATTTCTGACGAACTGAAAAGAGTGATGGAAGAAGCTCTTCCGGGAGATAAGTTGCAGGCACAGTTCAATACAGAACGCGGTACCATCCATTTGGCATTGCGTGTGTCGGGCATCCATATCAAGAATGAGGAGTTGCGCATTATTGCTCTCAGCGATATCAACCGTGAGTTGGACGAGCGAGAGATTGATTCATGGATTCGGCTTACCCGTGTCCTTACTCATGAGATTATGAACTCTCTTACTCCTGTCACTTCATTGAGCGAAACCTTATTGCAATTGCCGGGAGCAGAGAATGAGGAGATGCGCCAAGGGTTGGAAACGATTCACACGACAGGCAAAGGGCTGATTAATTTTGTGATGTCTTATCGCAAACTGACGCGTCTTCCTTCACCGGAACCTTCACTGTTCTATGTACGTCCCTTCCTCGAGAGAATGATAAAGCTGGCGCGTCACCAGCATCCTTGCCCTCATATCAGCATTTTCCTGCATGAAGCAGAAGACGATTTGATTGTCTTTGCCGACGAGAACCTCATTGCTCAAGTGGTGACCAACCTGCTTAAAAATGCCATTCAAGCAATTGGTAACGCAGCGGACGGACGGATTACCCTGAAAGCATATTGTGACGAGCAGGAAAGCGTACATATCGAAATTGCCAATAATGGTCCGGTTATCGACCCGGAAGCGGCTGAACAGATTTTCATTCCTTTCTTTACCACCAAAGAAGACGGAAGCGGAATCGGTCTGAGTTTAAGCAAACAGATTATGAGGCTTAGTGGGGGTACATTGACATTGTTGCCTTATAAGGAAGAGGGACAGGCTACCACATTCGCGCTGGTATTTAGTTGAAACCTTCCGGACATGGTTCGGATAAGGATATAAAAAAGGCTGTGTCGAAAGATATAAATATCCGGGACACAGCCTTTTCTTTATTCTGCCGGAACAAACCGGCAAACTATCTCTTAAGCTACTCTATCCAATTTCTTCATAATGCAGAACATAAACAATGCCGAAATCAGACACAGAATGATAAATACGCTCCATACTTGCCACAAGGGAAGTGTGGTACCCCACAACCATGAGCCTACGGCTGTCAGCATATTACCAATGGCAGTAGCTACAAACCAACCACCCATCATCATACCTTTATATTTGGGAGGAGCCACTTTCGATACAAATGAGATACCCATCGGAGAAAGTAACAATTCACCAAAGGTAAGTACCAGATAAGTAGAAATTAACCAGTTGGGAGATACTAAAGTAGCAGTACCGTCGGCCATTGCCGCAGCCTGTTCACCTGAACTGGGCAGACCGAAAGAACCTATAGCCATAATCAAGAAACCTACGGCAGCTACCAACATACCTAATGCAATCTTACGCGGTGCAGAAGGTTCTTTTCCTTTTCTAGCTAAATAACCGAACAAAGCAATAGATACCGGGGTAAGAGCTACTACAAAGCAGGGATTGAATTGTTGGAAAATAGGTGCGGCAACCGCTGTTGATTCGGGTAAAGTGCTGTATTTATAAATCAATCCGCCGACAGCTGCCATAATAACCAATGCAGAAATAGCCTTTCCTTTGCCTGTCTTGCTTTGTACCAGGCTGAAAAGAGCATAAACGATAAAGATACACAGTAACAGGTTAGTTACATCGAATGCCATACTTTCCAAACCGGTAGAACTTTTAGCTGTAAACTCGTCAGCAAACATAGTCAGTGTCAAACCATTCTGATGGAATGCCATCCAAAAGAAAATTACTACCGCAAATACCAGACAAAGTGCAATGATGCGTTCCTTTGTCTCAGCTGCTGATATTTCCTCACTTCCTGCCTTCTGGCTGCTCTTGCCTGCATCCTTACTACCACCCTCTACATGACGGAAAGTACTGCGGAATGCATAATAAATAGCGATGGAAAGAATCAGGGAAACACACGCAACAGCAAAAGCAAAGTGATAAGAAGCTCCTTCACTGACTCCCAATGAATTTTGAGCATATTTCATAATTTCAACAGCAGCAGTCGGGGCAAAAAGAGCACCGATATTGATAGCCATATAGAAAATAGAAAAAGCAGAGTCGCGTTTAGCTGCATATTCCGGAGCATCATACAGGTTTCCGACCATTACCTGCAAGTTTCCTTTAAACAAACCGGTACCGCAACTGACAAGCAGCAAAGCGCCACCCATACCGGCAACAGCCAGGGTTCCGCTACCTAACGGCAAAGAGAGGAACAAATATCCCAGAAACATGATGATAATACCGATAGTCACCATTTTGCCATAACCGAAACGGTCGGCCATGATACCGCCCAAAAAAGGAAGGAAATAAACTAATCCCAAAAAAGTACCATAAATAGCTCCTGATACCTCCGGAGAAAATCCAAAATTCGCTTTCAGGAATAATACAAAAACTGCAAGCATTGTGTAATAACCAAAGCGTTCGCCGGTATTGGCGAGAGCTAATGCGTATAAGCCTTTAGGCTGTCCTTCAAACATAAGTAATAAGATTTATAATTAATAGTTAATATTGATTTTTTGCAAAGATATAACTTTTAGTCAATCTGAAAAAAAAAGAACCACGAAAGTGGCTCTTTTTGTATGATTATTCGATGAAAAGGGATGTTATTTCCGCTTTGGCTTCTTTAATAAGGTCATCGGGAGCTATTTTTATTTGTAATCCCCGTATGCCGGCACTGATATAAATAAACGGATATTCAGTGCACGTTTCATGTATATAGGTGGGAAAGTGTTTTTTCATGCCGATGGGAGAACAGCCGCCACGGATATATCCCGTCAAAGGCAATAGTTCTTTCATCGGAATCAAGTCACATTTTTTATTGCCCGATACCTTGGCAGCCAATTTTAAGTCTACTTCATGTTCTCCGGGGATAACACAGACAAAATAACCTGTTTTGTCTCCGTGAAGTACCAAAGTCTTAAATACTTGTTCTATATTTTCTCCCAAACTGGCAGCCACATGAACGGCGCTCAAATCGTTTTCGTCCACCTCATAAGGAATAAGTTCATAAGAAATCTTAGCCTTATCAAGCAAACGGGCTGCATTTGTCTTTGCTATTTTCTCTTTCATACCGGATAATCTTAATGCTTTAATTCTTCTTTAATAAATTGAGGTGTATAGCCTTTCTTGCTCTTGGCTACCTCTTCGGGGGTTCCTGTAGATAGAAGTTGTCCTCCGCCACGTCCTCCTTCCGGCCCCATATCTATGATATAATCCGCCAGTTTAATGACATCCAGATTATGCTCGATAACGATAACCGTATTTCCTTTGTCCACTAATCTGTCGAGCACGGTCATCAGTACACGGATATCTTCAAAGTGCAGACCGGTGGTGGGTTCATCCAATATATATAAAGTTTTTCCCGTATCGCGTTTGGAAAGCTCTGTTGCCAGTTTCACACGCTGGCTTTCTCCGCCTGACAAGGTGGTGGAAGGTTGTCCCAACTTGATATACCCCAGCCCTACTTCCTGCAAGACTTTTATCTTATTCAGAATCTGCGGTACGTTCTCGAAGAACTCTACAGCCCGGTTAATAGTCATATCCAGCACATCAGCAATGGATTTTCCCTTAAAGCGAACTTCCAACGTTTCACGGTTATAACGTTTGCCGTGACATACTTCACATGGGACCAAGACATCCGGCAGAAAATTCATTTCAATGGTCTTGTAGCCGTTACCACCACAAGCCTCGCAACGCCCTCCGGCCACATTGAACGAAAAACGTCCCGGTTTATAGCCGCGTATCTTCGCTTCGGGCAGATTGACAAAAAGATTTCTTATATCCGAAAATACTCCGGTATACGTTGCCGGATTGGAACGGGGTGTTCGTCCCAAAGGAGATTGGTCTACGTTCACCACCTTATCTATATTTTCCAGTCCTTCTATGCTGTCGTAGGCCAACGGGTCTTGCAAGGAACGATAAAAATGCTGAGACAGGATAGGTTGCAGGGTGTCATTGATTAAGGTGGACTTTCCACTACCCGACACCCCTGTCACACAGATAAGTTTTCCCAATGGAAACTCTACATCCACATTCTTCAGGTTGTTTCCTCTCGCACCTTTCAGCCATAAGGATTTTCCGTTTCCTGCCCTTCGTTCAGACGGAATCTCTAGTTTCATCTTGCCATTCAGATACTGAGAAGTCAGTGTGTCTGTCTGAAGCATCTCCTGCGGGGTTCCGGCAAATACAACCTCTCCTCCCAAACGGCCGGCTTTCGGCCCCATGTCTACCACATAGTCTGCAGCCAACATCATATCCTTATCATGTTCCACCACAATGACAGAGTTGCCTGTGTCCCGAAGTTTCTTCAATGAATTGATAAGCCGCAGGTTATCGCGTTGATGCAGTCCGATACTCGGTTCGTCCAAAATATAAAGAACATTCACCAATTGGGAACCGATTTGGGTTGCCAGACGAATGCGCTGACTCTCTCCTCCCGAAAGTGATACCGATGTCCGGTTCAGCGACAGATAGTCCAGCCCCACATCAAGCAAGAAACGCAAACGTGTACGAATTTCCTTTAATATCTCACTCGCAATTCTGCGCTGTTTATCTTCCAGAAACTCATCTACCGTCATCAGCCAGTCATACAACTCATTGATGTCCATACTGGCCAATTCATAGATATTCTTATCGTGTATGCGGAAGTGCAATGCTTCCTTATTCAATCTGGCTCCCTTACATTCGGGACACACATCAGTCTTGGCAAACTGCTCCGCCCATTTCTGTGCTGTGGCAGAAGCATCTTTCTCCTGCATCATCTGTATGTACTTCACTATTCCTTCATACGTCACAAAATAGTCGGAGGAAGTATGGATGAGGCTGCTTTTTATCTTAATCCGCTCATCGGAACCATAAAGAATTTCATCAATGGCTTCGTCTGTCAAGTCCTTGACTGGGGTCTTTATACTGAAATCATATTTCTCAAGCAATGCTTCTATCTGCCAGAATATCATTGCATTTTTATACTTGCCCAAAGGAGCTATGGCACCTTCATAAATAGATAATTCGCGGTCAGGAATCACTTTGTCCACATCGATAAGGTTGACATACCCCAATCCTTTGCATCGCGGACAAGCCCCTTGCGGGGAGTTGAACGAAAAATTGTGTGGAGCAGGTTCTTTGTAGGACAATCCTGTAACCGGACACATCAGGCGCTTGCTGTAATGGCGCAGCGTTCCTGTTTCCGCATCCAATATCATAATCAGTCCATCCCCCTGTTGCATGGCGGTAGCGACACTTTGTTTCAAGCGTTTCTCGTCCTTTTCATTTACAATCAGCTTATCAATGACAACCTCTATGTCATGATTCTTATAACGGTCGAGTTTCATGCCGTGAACAATCTCACGCACTTCGCCGTCCACACGCACATACAAATAGCCTTTCTTCCGCACTTGTTCGAAGAGTTCTTTATAATGACCTTTACGTGTACGCACCAGCGGAGCCAGCATAAAAATCTTCTTGCCTTGATAATCCTTATGAATCAGTTCAAGAATTTGTTCTTCGGTGTACTTCACCATTCTTTCTCCCGACAGATAAGAATACGCAATACCTGCACGGGCAAACAGCAAGCGGAGATAGTCATACACTTCGGTGGTTGTTCCTACGGTAGAACGCGGATTTTTATTCGTTGTTTTCTGCTCAATAGAAATCACCGGGCTCAATCCCGTAATCTTGTCTACATCAGGACGTTCCATTCCACCCAGAAAATTACGGGCGTATGCAGAGAATGTTTCTATGTATCTGCGTTGTCCCTCAGCAAAGATAGTATCAAACGCCAATGATGATTTACCGCTACCGCTAAGTCCGGTTATCACAGTCAGGCTGTTACGTGGAATTTCTACATCTATATCTTTTAAATTATGCACACGGGCACCGTATACATTAATCAATTCTTTGTCTTCAATCATATATTTATGCTTTCAGCTACTTTTGATAGGCAAAATTAATGCTTCTGAACGAAATAATTAATTAAAAAGCCTAATATTATTTGCTATTCTTTCTATATAATGTGAATAAAACAGTTTTTTTTGTACTTTTGCCCCTCAGTATAATCAACACACTACAAATGAAATTTATTCAAGCATTATATCTGGTCGCAGCTTTGTCTGTCGCTCCTGTCGGAATGATGGCTCAGACGCATTCCTCCAACAGCTATTTTCTGCACACCATCACTAAAGGGCAGAGTTTATATTCGATAGCCAGTATGTATAACGTTACTACTGCCGACATCATTAAACTGAATCCGGGAAGTTCCGAACAAATAAAAGCCGGTGAAACGTTGAAGATTCCGCAGAAGAACACAGGAAGCGAACAACAAACGTTCCATACCATTCAGGCGGGAGAAACTCTTTATAAACTTACGCAGCGATATGGTGTCACAGCACAACGTATATGTAAGGCCAATCCGGGACTGAGTGCGGAAAACTTCCGTATCGGACAGGTTATTGTTATCCCTGCACAAACAGAAAGCAGCGAAGAGACAATTATCAATGAAGTTAAATCAGCCGAAACTGTTCCCCCCGCTTCCACCCCTTTAAAGCCCAAATGCAGGGATATGCATCGGGTGGAAAGAAAAGAAACGATATATAGCATCAGCCGGCTATATGGTATAACGGAAGCCGAACTGATTGCGGCCAATCCCGAACTCCGCACAGAGAAGCTTAAAAAAGGAAAGTTCTTGTGCATCCCCTATGCGTCTGCCGGAAGCACTCCAAAGGGACAAGGACAACCGGTGTCGCCGACCGTTATCCCGACCGATGACGAACTCTTTGACAAGAGCAAGAAGGAAAATCCTAAGATTTCTACTATAAAAGCAGCCGTTATGCTTCCGTTTATGGCCGACGGCAGCGGTAATCGTGATGAACAAATCCGTATGGTAGAGTACTATGAGGGTTTCTTGATGGCAGTAGACAGTTTGAAAGAAAAAGGTGTTTCCATTGATTTATACACTTATGATACATACAATAACACCTCGTCGATAAAATCCATTCTTGCCAAAGACGAGATGAAGAACATGAATATCATCTTTGGCCCTGCCTACCCGGAACAGGTTAAACCGGTAGCCGATTTTGCCAAGAAAAATAATGTCCGTCTGGTGATTCCATTTACTTCAAAGGGTAATGAGGTATTCAATAATCCGTCCATTTATCAGATTAACACACCTCAATCCTATCTCTATTCGGAAGTATATGAGCATTTTACCCGCAAATTCACTAATGCCAATGTGATTTTCCTGGATGCAGAGGATGGCGATAAAGACAAAGCGGATTTTATCAAGGGGCTGAAAGAAGAATTGAAAAGCAAACGCATCCCTTTTACTGAACTAAAAGGTGCGGCCATTACCCCCGAATCATTGAAGGAAGCCATGAACACTATTTTGGACAATGTATTTATTCCGACTTCCGGCACAAACATTGCGCTGATTAAATTATTGCCGCAGTTAATTGTTACCCTGCGTGACAATCCTGATTATCGGATGCAATTATTCGGCTACCCCGAATGGCAAACTTACACCAACGACCATTTGGCCAGCTTTTATGAGTTGGACACTTACTTCTATTCTTCTTTCTATACTAACAATTTGTTCCCCGAAGCTATCCAGTTCTCTTCTGCCTATCGCAAATGGTATAGCAAGGATATGTCGAACACATTCCCCAAATATGGCATGTTAGGATTTGACACAGGGTATTTCTTCCTGAAAGGATTATCACAATATGGAAGCAACTTGGAGGATAAACTGAATAAAGTGATTGTCACCCCTATCCAGACTGGCTTTAAATTTGAACGCGTAAATAACTGGGGAGGCTTTATCAACCGGAAAGTGTTCTTTGTCCATTTTACGAAAAACTATGAATTGATTAAACTCGATTTTGAATAATGAAGAACTATAAATATATAGGCATATTGGTGCTGGCATGGCTATTCACTTTGCCGGCAGTTGCACAGTTGGGTGAAGAACGACATAACTTTGCAGTCGGAATAAATGGAGGACTGAACATGAACTCAGTCAGTTTTGACCCCAAAATTAAACAGAACACCTTGAACGGCATGGAAATGGGGGTCACTCTGCGCTATATGTCTGAAAAATACTTCAAGATGATGTGTGGGGTGCAGATGGAAATCAATTACTCACAACGCGGTTGGAGTGAAAAGATTGAGGATGGTTCTGAAAACACATACAGCCGCACCATGAACTATGTTGAGATTCCCCTTTTTGCTCACCTCGCTTTCGGAAAAGATGCATTGAACCGCGGGGTGAAGTTCTTCATAAACATGGGACCTCAAATCAGTTTCTTTTTAAGCGATAAAGAGAAAATGAGCGATAACTGGGACACTTCCAGTCGTCCCAATGGCGTGACAGAACAATACGGTAAGGCTGTAGAAAACAAATTCGATTATGGTATTGCAGCCGGTGCGGGACTGGAATTGAGCACAGGTATCGGGCACTTTCTGTTGGAAGGACGCTATTACATGGGGTTGGGCGACTTCTATAAAAGTACAAAGAAAGATTACTTCGGCCGGTCTGCCCACTCCTATATAGGTGTGAGGGCGGCCTATCTATTCGACATAACCAAATAAAGCAGGCCCTTATTCGGAGAGGTTTCTTCAACGGACAAAAGCCTGCCTCCTAACACGTATATATGTGTGGCCTGATGCGTACGTACGTGTGAAGTCAAAACAGGTTCTTTGTTTACAACCAGCCAATCTCACAAAAGATTTTTAAAGGAATAACAGCGATAATTATTTTTTCAGATTTCCACATTTTTTCTCTATCAATAGACTATGCTCATCGATTAATCTATTGATACTATCGTTAGGAAGTTTGAAAAATGTAGAGTCAATACTATACAGCTGGGTAAACAAACATCTGCAATACTCTTTGGCTTGTATTGTATCTACTCCTCTTTCTGCCATGACTTTTACAAATGCCGCAACATTCTTATCTAAATGTTTTTCAAAAAGAACAGTATTACTTTCCTTTTTATTATTACATCCGCATACAAATGAAGCCAGCACTAAGCATATCAACAATATCTTTTTCATAAATTATCCGATTTTATTCATATTCATGCCAAGAGAAAAGCCAGTACCACCGTCATCCCAAATACAACCGGAACATCCACATGTACAACTTGGTGGAAGTGGGGAGCCACTGCCATAATTCATATTAGATTCAGGAAAAAGGCATCCTTCTGGACCTGTTGTCTCATAAAAACATGAAGGAGGGAAGAAGCCTGTTCCTTCAACTTTTTTTATTACCTTGTCAGACAAACGAATTTTTTCTAAACTCTTAATCTTTTTCATATAATCGAATATTTAATGGTTCACGATAATTTAAAAAAGTTCTCTTTGGAAGATTAAGCATAGCACTTTCTAGTTTCTCATATAGCTCATCTTTATTTAATAGCATGATATATTTTTTCAATTGCAGACAAATATTTTTTCTCACAACTTCACATTCGTCTTTATTAGGTAAATGAAATTTTCCATCATTCAAAAGAGCCGCTGGACATATTCCACAAAAATGTACAGCCCAACAACTATGACATTTTCCATTCCTTATTACGTGATAATACTGTGAATAAAATCGTTTTATTCTATTTAATGATATTCCAGTGCTAACATCACCTAATTTAAATGAATAATCAGACTTATTACATATGTGAATATCACCACTAACAGAAACAAAAATATTATCGACTCCCGCTGGACAAGTTAACCATTTTTTATAGATGCAACATGATTGGGAATTTTCATACGCTATTTTACTGTCTAATGCAAACAAATTTTCAATTTCATTCAAAATTCCTTTTTGAATTTTGAAAAATTGCACAAGATTTTGAACTGGCATGCTATTAAGTTGGTTCAATAACAAATCAAAATCTGCTAACTCTTTTTTTTCATTTATTCGTTTTCTTTTCCCTGGAAGATATTGATTCTTCACCTTTTGTGGATAGAGTTGAAAATTTAAGACCTTTGAATCCAATGTATATATACCATATGTTTTTATAATTGAATTCACGCCCTGATTTCCTCTAATATTATTAGCCAATACCGCTTGTATGACCACATATTTTCTACAATATTCAGGTGCTTTTTTTATAAGAATATCAATATTATGGCTGACACGAGAAAAAGAGCCTTTATTATTAGCAAAAACTCTATTTTTGTCATGTTCCTTTTCACCACCATCCAAACTAATAAATAAATAAATTTTACCAGATATAAGAAAATCTAAAATTTCATCATTTACTATTGTAAAATTTGAAACGACAGAATATACAAAGTTGTCTTTTTCTATTCCATATTCATGCCACGGCAATGACTCTATATAGGCTTTACTTTTTTTTATTAACTCAAAGTTAGTAAAGGGTTCTCCTCCCCACCACGATATCCATTTGAAACTCTTTTAAAAGCATTTGTATATATCAAGTAATAATAGTCAACAGCCTTTTTCATTGTTAAATCATCCATTTCAATTTCACTATGATGGCGTTCCGACAACTGATTACTAAAAAGGCAATATTTACATCTTAAAGTACATTTTTCCGTAACCTCTATCGTAAATTTTCTCGGGATATATTCTTCAAATTTATTAAGAACTAAATTTTCTATCTCATTTTCATTAGGCACAATCTGTTGAAATACAGACGGCTTAAAATTTTGTTTTATTCTTCCAATTATAATATTTTTTTTTCATCTTCTCTCTCGCTCAAAAGAGTTAACGAACATGTTTTCGCATCATAAACAAATAGTTTTCCACAAACATTCATTATCCTAACAGAAGGATATTCATTATTTAAATATGATATATATTCATTTTTCCCCATAATAACTTATCTCTGATACTATACATTTCTATTCTTAATTCATCTATAAGGCCATCTTAATCTAAATGAAGATGATTCACATAGTTCATTCGATAATCAGGAATATATTTCATACTTGGGAATAAGTTCATTTTTCCATGTTAGTTTAAGATATTGCAATATTATAAAAAAGAAATAACACAAGCAAGAAAAATAGAATCTATTTATTCGCATTATCACCATCCTATCCCCTATACGTGCAAATTTATACGTATATACGTGTAACCCGATGCGTATATATGTGTAGGCTTATGCATACGTACGTGTAGGCCTGCACCACCGTATGTGTTTCAAGCGGTCTCTTTTTAACTTTTATTGCCATTACATTTGAAACAAAAAGTTAATATTCCTCGTCTAATTCAATAAACAGTATGATTGGTTTCTGACTAAGAAGACACGAAAAAACTACATTATGAAGAAAATTAGTATTTTAATGGCCGGATGCTTGTTGTCAAGTATATGCTATGCACAACAGATACGCATATCCGGCAAAGTATTGGAAGCAAACACAAAACAGGCGGCTATAGCAGCCAATGTGGTTCTGCAGACAAACGACTCAACCTTCGTCAATGGTGCTGCAACCGACAGCAAAGGACTCTTCCGAATCGATAAAGTAACGGAAGGCAACTACAAATTAATCATTTCCGCCATCGGTTTTGAGAAAAACATCATTGACTTGCAAGGCCTCTCCCAATCTGTCGATGTGGGGACAGTGGAATTGGAAGAAGCCTCTCAACAACTGGGAGAAGTAACGGTTTCCGCCACCAATGTGGTCAGCAAATTTGATAGAAAACTAGTGTTCCCCAACAAACAACAGGTTAACGCTTCAAATAACGGTGTCGATTTATTACGCAATCTGATGCTCCCACGGCTGAATGTCAATCCATTGGATGGCGGTGTTTCTTTAAACGACGGAAGTTCTGTACAACTGTGTATCAACGGACGTAAAGTAGGGAAAGAGGAAATCCAGGCACTTATCCCATCCGACATTCTCCGAATCGAGTACCTGGAAGACCCCGGATTACGTTACGGCAATGCAGGTGCCGTAGTAAACTACATCGTCCGCCGTTATGAACTTGGAGGTTCCGTCAGTATCTCGGCCCAACAATCTCCATACGTCATGTGGGGTAATTATAATGTTTCGGGAAAAATGAATTATAAGAAGTCTGAATTCGGAGTATGGTATGGTGCCTATCCGCACAAATTTGAAAATGCCTGGCGCACCAATGAAGAAACGTTTGTAAAAGAAGACGGCACCTCCCTGCACCGGATGGAAGAAGGTATTCCCGATGCCACTTCGGAATACGGACAATGGGGCGGTATCAGCTACAACTTGCAGGAAGCGAATAATTATATGCTGAACGCATCCGTCGGATTTTGGAATGAAAACAAACCGCGGGTCGGCTTCCACAGCCAATTGTACACCCGGGAATATCCTGAGTTGGCAACAGAAAGACTTGATTTTGCCCACAACCGCAACAGTCGTCCCTGGTTCGATATATATTTTCAGAAAGAATTGAAGAACAAACAGTTTCTGGCATTGAATGTTGTGGGAACATATATTGGCAGTCATAACCGTCAAAGCTATCAGGAAATCCTTGATGATGAGTTTGTTGCCGACTACTTCTCAGGCGTGCAGGGCGATAAATACTCCATCATTGCAGAAGGAATCTATGAAAAGACGTTCAAGAAAAGCCGTTTCAGTTCGGGAATCAAGCACACGCAAGCCTACTCGGACAATGAGTATAGCGGAACCCTGAACTATAACACCCAGATGAAACAGGCCGACACATACGCCTATGCGCAATACAGCGGAAAATGGAAGAAGATGAATTATATGCTGGGAGCAGGTGTCACCCGTTCTTGGTACCAACAAATAGGTCTGGAAGACTATGAGACTTACCAATTCAATCCACGCTTCAGCCTGAGTTATACATTTAATGAAGAATTCTATGCCCGCATGAATGGCAGTCTGAACAGTAACGAGCCTTCATTGTCCCAGTTGAGCGCTGTCGACCAGTTGATAGATTCATTGCAAATCAGACGTGGAAATCCTGATTTGAAACCATATAACAACTATCGGCTCAAACTGACATTGGGATATAATAAGAAGAAGGTACAAATAAATTGGTATACCAGCTATCGCAATGCACCTGATGTTATCATGGAACAGACTTATCGTGAAAACGGGAAATTCATACGCAGTTAATGCCAACCACCATCGCTTCCAGTCTTTGGAAAACGAACTCTCTGTTCGTGTGGGAATGCTTTGGGATGTACTTCAATTAAGGGGAAGCACAGGGCTAAGCCGCTATTGGAGCAACGGAACGGATTATAACCATACCTATACGAATTGGTATTATGAATTAGAAGCTACCGCTATGTACAAAAGGTTTATGGGATACTTTATGATACAGAGCAACCGCAACAGTTTCTTTGGCGAAAGTCTGAGCAGTGGGGAAAACCTGCATATTCTGATGTTGCAATATCGCCTGGGCAGAGTCAATCTGGGAGCGGGAATCATCAATCCTTTCTCTGATAATTATAAGCGTGAACAGGAAAACAGAAACCGATATGCCGGTTCCAGGGGAGCATGGCATGTGAAAGAATCGGCTCACCTGGCTTTTGCAACTTTCTCTTATAACTTCAGTTTCGGACGCAAATATCAAAGTAAGGATAAAAAAATCAGCAATAGTGACACTGATGCCGGTGTATTATAAAAAATATGCTCTATTATTATAAGGGGTTGTGTCAAAACTAAACCGGCCTATCCAATCTCAGCTGTAGGGGCAGGGTTTGCCTGCACGAAGACACAAAGCAAACTGTTTTCGGGCGAGCGAACCTCGCCCCTACGAACGAAACGACAGCATTATCCACGTTTTTTTGACACGACCCCTTATAATATTCTTCAGTCAAATGAAGGAATCATTATCTCAAACGGTCATAAGCCTTCACCAGAACCTCATCCTTACCGATAGCACGAATAGCCAGCCAATTCAAAACAATAGCGATAAAAGGCAGACACAGAGTCCACGAAGCAGAGAAGGTCATGCTGTCATTCTTCAACATAAAGATGAAAGTGACCAGTGTAGCATAATAACCTACCAGCAAGATAGTGCTGAAAATAGTCATACGAATCTGCAACATACGTTTCTTAAACATAAATATCGTAGTGAAAGAAAGTAATGCGGCTACCACCAGAATGGCAAACATGGCCCATGGAGCATAATCCTTTGCACCGTCAGCAGAGATAATGCACAGATTAGTAAACTTTGAGACACTGTAATCTTCAGCAATATAAGCTCCTACCGGAGTGCACATACAAACGATGAGCAGAATGGTAACTACCAATAAATAAACAGATTGAATGCGTTGTATCATAATAAAAATCTTTTAATAACGGTTATACAAAAAAGAAGGCCGCTTCAGTGAAACGGCCTTTAGGGAAAGAACCTTTTATTGTAATTTCTCTTTTTCTTTGGCTGGGTTACGATAGTAAACCTTACCTTCTTCGTATTCCTGAGCGGCAATCAAAGTCGGCTTCGGCAACTTTTCGTAATAACGGGAGATTTCGATTTGTTCCCTGTTTTCAAAGACTTCTTCCAGGTTATCATTGTATGAAGCGAATTCTTGCAATTTCTTTGAAAGGTCATTCTTCATCTCAACACCAATCTGGTTGGCACGTTTGCCAATGATAGCAACGGTTTCATATACATTGCCCGTGTCTTCACACAGTTCCACCATGTTGCGGGTAATGGTATTCGTCGGAGCGTTTGTCTTCTTGTAATCCATAATTTCTTATTTAGTTTTTTATTCGTTAAGTTCCTTCACATATTTTTTGGCATCCTTATAGATGTTTTCCACCTCTTTCATATATTTACTTTCGGGGAATTCATTCTTAAAGGCATAATATTCATCAATGGCATCACGCATACGCTCTTCTTTCTTTTCTTCCACACTCTCCTTGGCCATATCATATTTGGCACGCAAAAGCAGGATAGAAATATCTTCGCGCATCTTGGTATAAGGATAGTCCTTTAAAGCATTCTGAGCAGTAACGATACATGCCAGATAGTTATTTCCGGTAGTGCTATATGAGCTGTTTCCCGTATAAGAACCCAAATCATAATACAATCGGGCTGCCATATAATCTTTCATCACCAACTTATCCTGCAAGTCGAATATCATTTGCTGTGCTTCCTGATGACGGCTGCTGGCAGGGAAATATTCCATAAACATCTGCAACTCCTGAATGGCCTTATAAGTGCTGGTTTGATCCAAACGAGGTTCCGGTGTATCCAGAAACAATGCTTTCCCCGAATAAAAACGAGCCTGCTCGGTATAAGTTCCACGAGGATATGTATTATAATAGGTGGAGAAATAATGCGATGCCGTTATAAAGTCACCCTGATTATAATATGTCATTCCTAACATATAAAGGGATTCTTCAGCCTTATCGGTTCCTTTCAGAATCGTTATCAACTCTTCCAGAATTGCCGCAGCTTTTGTATTCTGCCCCTTGCCAAAGTAACTTTTGGCTGCTTCGTACTTATATTCGTAGTCCGTGCTTTTTAGAACTTTGTTGTATTCTCCGCATGATGTTAATACACTGCCGGAGACAAGAGCTATAATGATATATTTTTTCATCTTATTCAAATAATTGCGCAAATTTACGCCTTTCCACCGAAAAATACAACTGTTATATGTTTTTTAATACTAAAAAGTCGACCAATCCTGTTTTTTTCAGGATGTATACGTGTTATAAGAGAAAATAACTGTAATTTTACAGCTTAGTCTTTATAAACATGGAATTATGAATTTTGAACTGATTTCTGATTATCAACCGACCGGTGACCAACCTGATGCCATCGCCCAACTGACAGAAGGCATATTGGAAGGGGTGCCTGCCCAGACACTTTTGGGTGTGACAGGTTCCGGCAAGACGTTTACCATTGCCAATGTCATTAAAAACATCAATAAACCGACACTGATATTAAGCCATAACAAAACGCTTGCGGCACAGTTGTATGGAGAGTTTAAGAGCTTTTTTCCTAATAATGCGGTGGAGTATTACGTGTCTTATTATGATTACTATCAGCCTGAGGCCTACCTTCCGTCCAGCGATACCTACATTGAGAAGGACTTGCAAATCAACGAAGAGATTGACAAGCTCAGGCTGGCAGCCACTTCCGCCCTGCTCTCCGGCCGTAAGGACGTGGTGGTGGTCTCTTCTGTATCGTGCATTTACGGTATGGGGAATCCTTCTGATTTCTATAATAATGTCATCGAAATCAAAAAGGGTAAATTACTGGACCGCAATGTATTTCTACGCCGTTTGGTAGACAGTCTTTATGTTCGTAATGATTTGGAACTGAATCGCGGCAACTTCCGTGTGAAAGGAGATACTGTGGACATTTACCTGGCATACAGTGACAACCTGCTCCGTGTGATGTTTTGGGATGATGAGATTGACAGTATTGAAGAAGTGGATCCTATTTCCGGCATACGCCTCGCTTCTTTTGATGAATACAAGATTTATCCTGCCAATCTTTTTATGACCACCAAAGAAAGCCAATTGCAGGCAATCTATCAAATAGAGGATGATTTGGCGAAAGAGGTGGCTAAGTTTGAAGAAGAAGGCAAGTCTTATGAAGCGAAACGCCTTTATGAACGTGTCACTTATGATATGGAAATGATACGTGAATTGGGGCATTGCTCAGGCATAGAGAATTATTCGCGCTATTTTGACGGTCGTGTAGCCGGTACGCGCCCTTACTGTCTGCTGGATTTCTTTCCCGACGATTTTCTGATTGTCATTGATGAAAGCCATGTCAGTGTGCCTCAGATTCGCGCCATGTATGGTGGCGACCGTGCACGCAAGACCAATCTGGTGGAATATGGTTTCCGGATGGAATCTGCATTTGATAACCGCCCGCTAAAGTTCGAGGAGTTTCAAGAATTGGCAAAACAAGTCGTTTATGTCAGTGCCACTCCCGCCGATTACGAGTTGATGCAAAGCGAGGGAGTTGTGGTGGAGCAGGTAATCCGCCCGACAGGATTGCTTGACCCCATCATCGAAGTACGTCCCAGTATGAACCAAATCGATGACCTGATGGAAGAGATTCAGCAGCGTATCGAAAAAGAAGAGCGCGTATTGGTCACTACACTGACCAAACGCATGGCGGAAGAGCTGACCGATTACTTGTTGCGCCATGACATCAAGTGCAATTATATCCACAGTGATGTGGATACGTTGGAGCGGGTGAAAATTATGGATGAATTGCGTCAGGGAGTATATGACGTATTAATTGGTGTCAACCTGCTTCGTGAAGGTCTTGATTTGCCGGAAGTGTCTTTGGTGGCTATATTGGACGCTGATAAAGAAGGTTTCCTTCGGTCTCACCGCTCATTGACACAGACAGCCGGACGTGCTGCCCGTAACATCAACGGAAAAGTCATCATGTATGCTGACCGCATCACCGAAAGCATGCAAAAGACCATTGATGAGACCAACCGCCGCCGCGAAAAACAATTGGCTTACAATGAGGAGCACGGTATTACTCCGAAGCAGATTAAACGTGCACGTAATGCGGCTCTTCTGGGCGCAGGAAATACCAATGCCGATGATGAAGTAAAAATACCGAAAGCATACGTTGAGCCATCCAACGGCAGTATTGCCGCCGATCCGGTTGTTCAGTATATGTCTAAGCCTCAAATGGAGAAGGCTATAGAACGTACACGGAAACTGATGCAGGAAGCTGCCAGGAAACTGGATTTTATCGAAGCTGCCCAATATAGAGATGAGTTGCTGAAAATGGAAGAAATGATGAAGGAACGTTGGTGAGATTAGAATCTCACCATTAGTTCCATTACGAATTTATCTTGTTCCGATTCTTTAGCCAGGGACAGGTCGTCATAGAAGTACTTTTCATAATTGATACGCAAATCTGCCTGAAAAGCCTTGCCGAAGCTCAGGGTCACACCGCCGGTCAGACGTTGACGGGAATAGTCTGTGATATAAAGTTGTCCTTCTTCATTGGCAACGCCGTTACTATGATCGCCCATACTGTCATATCGGCCCAAGAAAGAGATTTTCTTAAACAACCCCTTTTTGATAGGCAGGTCATAATTTACAAAGCCATTAAAGGCGTGCACATCTTTAAAAGCATTGTGGGCATACGTTTTATATAAGTATTCCACCTCAAAATGCCAATTGGAGAATTTATAGTAAGTACCGATGTCATACATATAGATACTGTTCTTATCCGGGTGTATTTTCTGAGTACTTAAGGTAAGGTTGTAGCCTTTCCATGGCATTAATTGAAGTTTGGCTGAATAGTTCAGCGTGTTATGCCATTCTTTTTGTTGAGTCAGTCCCGAGCCGTTGAACAGTCCAGCTTCCAGCTTCATGGGCCAACTGCCGTTTAAAGCGAGGGCTCCTGTGGCCCCCACGTCACGCACATTTCCCACTTGTTTGGCTATGAAGGACCGATTGGCAAAATATTGCTGATGCGGAGAGCGATGGGCATCAATAGTAAACGGAACACGCATCTGCCCCATTGTCAGGTTCCATGTATCATTAGGGACGAAGCGGGCATACGCATCCAGCATTTTAATGCTGCCTTCATCCGATAAATCGATTTCTGCTTTATATGCAATAACCGGCAACACTTTTCCATCCAGACTGACACGAGCGTTTCTTACCTGAAAACGCTGCATGCCTGTAGTGGTCTGAAGCTCGTATTTACTACGGATAGTCCCATGAATCTTAGGAAGATATTCCTTGGGAATCGTTAGTTGCGCACCTGCGGTTGCTATACTTAAGGCTGTAAAGACAGCGGCTGCGAGTGTTCTTCTCATCTTTGTTATTAATGTGACTTTTTGTTTTCGAGTGCAAAGATAGAGAACCGGTATATCTGCAATGTGTCATTCATGTTACAAATATGTTTCAATCGAAACCTCTCGGACACGCCATTGCCCCACCAATACTGCCGGAAGGATTATTCGATGATTCGGGCCGTTTCAACTTTCTCCAAACGGGCACGCAGCTTCCCCATCATAGACCGACGGATACGGAGCTTCATCAGGCAATCCATATCGTATGACTGTTCCAATATTTCCGGTTCCTCTTCTTTTACGATACGCATGATGTCATTCATAAAAGGATATTCAAAAGCAACGGAAATATCATCATCCACCGTTTTTTCTATTATGGTGGCATTGGCTATCGCCTCTGCTGCCGCAGCTTTATAGGCAACGATTAATCCGCTTGTCCCCAGTTTGATGCCACCAAAGTATCTCACTACAATAATAAGAATGTCAGTCAGCTCATTCGAATTTATTTGTCCCAAAATGGGTTTTCCCGCTGTACCTGACGGTTCTCCGTTATCATTGGCACGAAAGTCTTTTCTTTCATGTCCAAGCATGTAGGCATAACACACATGACGTGCATCATAGTATTTTTTTTGATAGGTATCAAGATGCTGTTTTATCTCTTCAACGGTATGCACAGGAATGGCAATAGCTATAAATTTACTTCTCTTCTCAGTATAAATACCTTCGGCTACACCGGTTATCGTTTTATATGTATCTTCTTGTATCATCAAAGGAAATCATTATCATTGGAAAAATATAAAAACTACAACACATATCGGGCTATCCATGCACAGGCTTCCGCATCTGCCAATGCGTGATGGTGATTCTTCAAATCAAACCCGAAGAACTCAGCCACCGTGTGCAACTGATGATTCCGCAATCCTTTCAATTTGCGTGATGCCTGATAAGTGCAATGAAACTCATAATCAGGATAATCCATGCAATAGGTTCTAAATACCGCTTTCAGACAACCTTCATCGAACGCTTTGTTATGTGCCACCAACGGAAGTCCTGCTATTTTGGGCTCCACCTGTTTCCATACTTCGGAAAAGACAGGAGCATCGGCCGTGTCTTCCCGGGTCAGCCCATGTACACGTGTGTTCCAATACAAATAATAGTCCGGTTCGGGATGAATAAGGCTATAGAACTTATCTACGGTCTCACCATCCTTTACGATTACAATGCCCACACTGCACACACTGGTGCGCTCATTGTTTGCCGTTTCAAAGTCTATTGCCGCAAAATTATCCATTATATTCTTCTGTTTTCATCTGTTATCACAAATGTATAGAATATAATTGAGGTGTACAATGACTACTCATTTTTTATTTTAGCTCTTTATTAACCTCCTCCCTACATTAAGGAATAATTGCCAAGTTTTACGGAGAAATCGCCATTTCTTTTTTTCTGCAGAAAACGGACCTTTGCATATCATAAAATAAACAAAAGCAAGGATATGGAAAATTCTAAAATCACAAACAAAATAGTAGCGATGCAACCGGAACTTATGAGCTTCGCTTTTAAACTGACCGCAAATCAGGATTCGGCAAACGACTTGGTACAAGACTCTATATTGAAGGCTTTGGATAATGCACAGAAATTTGTCTATCAGGAGAACTTTAAAGGATGGATGTATACCATCATGCGCAATTTATTCATCAACAACTACCGCCGTTCTGTTCGTGAACTTAATTTCCTCGATTCTAATTTCACGGACTATGCACAGACTCAGGTGGCCAAAGATGACGACAGATTTGAAGAAACCTACGATTTAAAACTGCTGTACAGGACAATCAATAAATTGCCCGACGATACTAAACAGCCTTTTATAATGTTTGTCTCGGGACTGAAATACAAAGAGATAGCAGAAAAAATGGGCTTACCCATCGGAACCATCAAAAGCCGTTTACACTTTGCCCGGAAGAAACTTCAAAAAGAGTTGAGAGATTTCTCATAAGGGATAGTCAGACAGAGAAGAATCACTTAATCTCATAATAGATTTAATATACAATTTTTCTTTCACAATTTCGATTCGAAGAAAGGCTGCCGCCATAAAGAAAAAAAATGGGGCAGCCTTTTAGTTTTATATTATTCCACTCCTATCTCATCCACAAACAGGAAAGCGTTCTTTCCGGGCATGGAATGCCAGGCGGGAAGTGTCGGAGTCGTCTCTGCAATTATCCGTACATATCTGGTTTTGACCTTATCAAACGAAATCTCTTCTTTACGAATTTGCATCTTTGTTCCCTTTTCCAATACAGGAATTTTCTTGGAGGCTATTTCACGAAAAGCTTTTCCGTCATCGGATATTTCTATTTTCAGACCGGTCGCTCCGAATATGGCATCTCCCGGATTCAATAATGTATTGACAAAAGCCGATGAGACTTCTTTCGGTTCCTGCATATCAATGGTGATATCCAGATTATTACCATAAAAGCCGACCCAGCGACCGGAGCGATAGTTCAAGTCTCCATAAAGTCCGTCTATTAATGTACTTCCCCCTTGGAAAGTATACGACTTGTGAGGTTGTACATTCAGCGTTGCAGGCTTCATGGTAACGGCATTGAAATGAATTTCTTCCTTGCTGATGCTGCTATTTCCTTGCGGACGAATGGCTATTGCCTGAATCACCGCATCCTTGTCCAAGTGTAGTGTATCCGTATAAAGAGGAGACTGGGCATTGGGCTCGCTGCCATCTAATGTATAGTGCACTTCGGCATCATCGAAAGTAAGGAAAGAGACTTTAGCCTTTCCTTCTTGTTCTTCGGGGACAACCTGGATGGTGACGTCATAAATATCCTGACGGAAGTCATAACCACGGTCTTTATAGATAGCCAGCACAGCCGGAAGACGATGCAGGAAACTGTCAAAGTCCTTATGAGCGGGTTCCGTCCACTGAATCTCTGAAAGGGCTGCCATACGGGGAAGAATCTGCCATTCCATCTTAAGGCTGTCGCGAGTCCATTCCGTCCAGATACATCCCTGAGCACCGATGATATATTGTTTCTCGTCCTCAGTCAGTTCGTCTGATACCGGTTCGAAAGTATAGACACGTTCCAGGCTCTTTGTCCCCTTGATGCGGTTGTAAGTAGGGTTACTGAAATAGAGGTATTGAATGGGAGTCATGATGGCATTATGATGCAGACGCGCTGTTTCTATACCACCTCGGGGACTTGTCCATGACATAACGCTCACACCCGGAGCCAAACCTCCCTCAAGCATTTCATCCCATCCCAACATCTTACGTCCTCTGTCGCTGATTACTTTTCCGACTTCAGACATAAAATAAGTCTGTAACTGGTTTTCTTTACTGTGCTTCGGAGTATCCTTCAATCCCAGTTCGCGAATCTTCGCCTGACACTTAGGGCATTCTTTCCAACGTACCTTCGGACATTCGTCTCCACCGATATGAATGTAAGGAGAAGGGAAAATATCCATTATTTCATTTAATACATCTTTGGCAAACTCTAATGCCTTCACGTTTCCGCCACACAGCACATCCGGAAAAACGCCCCATTCGCATGGCATCTCATAGGGGCCTCCGGTGCAACCCAATTCGGGATATGAAACCAATGCAGCCATCATGTGTCCCGGAAGGTCTACTTCAGGAATAACCGTAATAAAGCGGTCTGCCGCATATTTCACAATCTCCTTGGCTTCTTCCTGAGTATAGAAGCCACTGTGTGTAGTCTCGTCGTATTCTCTCGTGCTCCAGTCCATCAAGGTGCGCGGGCGCGTTGAACCTATTTCTGTCAGTCGGGGATATTTCTTAATCTCAATTCGCCATCCCTGATCTTCCGTCAGATGCCAATGGAAATGGTTAATGTTATGCAACGCCAGCATATCAATGATTTGCTTCAGATAAGAAACCGGGAAATAATGACGGCCTACATCGACCATAAATCCGCGATAATCAAAACGGGGATAGTCATTTACGATACCTGCAGGAATGGCAGACGCCGACTCTGTGCCCTTTGTTATCGGCATAGACTTATGTAAAGTCTGAATGCCATAGAACACTCCGGCCTCACTTCCACCTGCCAAACGAATGCTATTGGATGTTACTTCCAGTTGATACCCTTCTTTTTGCTCTATAGCAGTATCAACAGAGAGAACGATGGCATCACTCTCTTTCTTTTCCGCAGTACACTGAACTGTAATTCCTGTGGCCTCTTTTATATAAGAAGCCAAAAATTCAGCTGTCCGTTCCAGCTTTTCATTACCTGCCGGATAAACAATACTTGTGCCTGAATGGATAACGAAAGGATTTTCCTGAAAATTTTGAACGACCTCCTGCGGTTGAGGAATGACATTCAGATTGCCTACTTCTGTTTTTGTAGGGGTGCATGCAGATAGGGTTAGCGCTATCCACATTCCAAATCCTGCCCATTGCATAAATTGCTTTTTCATAGTTTGAAATATAATTTGTTGCAAGGGCAAAGATACAATAATCCGCTTTATCTGCTGTGCTTTACTCTAATCTTTCTTTTCTTCAGCAATGATTTTCCTCCAATGATTAAAGTTACTGCGGTGATTACCATCAAGATACCCAGAATAATGCGTGGAGTCAGTTGCTCACCGAATACCAGTACTCCGAAGAATAAAGCGGTAACCGGCTCCAATGCCCCCAAAATAGCAGTTGGGGTAGAACCTATATAATGAATGGCCTTCGTCATTGTCACCAATGAAATGACAGTGGGAAAGACTGCCAGCGAAACAGCGTTTACCCATAGCATCGGCGTAGGAATGAGCTGCAGCTCTGTACAGAACTTCAAACGCACTACATATACTGATAATCCGAACAGCAAAACGTAAAAAGTAAGTTTGGCTATCGGCATATCTTTGAGTGACGAACGATTGACTCCCACTATATAAATGGCGTAAGACAGTGAAGAGAGGAAGACAAATGTGATTCCTACCAAACTGAGTGTCTGCCCTCCCGGACTCTTACACAGCATGGATATGCCCACAAAGGCAAGAGCAATGGAAAACATCGTAATGGGAGAAACCTTTTCTTTAAAGACTACTGCCATAATGATAGCCACCAATACCGGATAAACAAACAAAATGGTAGAGGCAATACCTGCATCCATGTAGTTATAGCTCATAAAGAGAAACAAGGAAGAGAAGGCGAACAACAATCCCATTATGCAGAGCGGAAGTACATCCACCTTCTTGATGGCAAAAGATTGTTTCTGGAATTTCATCAGAATGCCAAGCACGATAACAGCCAGTGAATAACGGTAAAACAATACCGTATCTACGCTCATTCCTGCACTGTAAAGGGGAAGGGTGAAAAGGGGATTCATGCCGTAACTGGCTGCTGCAATCGCTCCAAGGATAAATCCTTTAGTCTTGTTGTTAGTCATTGCGTCTTATATTCTTAAAGTCGCCGCGAAATTAGATATTTGTTTGCAATAAACAAAGGGAAAGGGATTTATTCTTTCGTCCTAACAACAATTTGTCTATATTATACCTAAACAACATGTATAAAAGAGGTTATTGCCCTGTGAAAGCCGATGAAAAAGATGATTCACACCCTCATGGGGCTATAGATTTATAGCCGTCAGATTAAAAAAAACATCGTATGCAGCCAACAAAAGCAAACCTGTTTTCTTAACCTGACGGCTATGGGATTCCTTCCACGCTTACAACGAGTGTAAACGTGATTTATATCAAACTAGTTTATGAATAATCAATCCGGAACGGAGCTTCGGTTCGAACCAAGTAGTCTTCGGCGGCATAATGTTGCCGGTATCGGCAATATCCATCAGCTGTTTCATAGAAACAGGATATAGTGCCAAAGCAACTTTCATTTCACCGCTGTCTACACGCTTCTTCAGTTCTCCCAAGCCACGGATCCCCCCCACAAAGTCGATTCGTTTGTCCGAACGAAGGTCTTTAATGCCAAGTATTTCATCCAAGATTAAATTAGAAGAAATCGTTACGTCCAATACTCCGATAGGATTATTATCATCATAAGTCCCCGGTTTGGCGGTCAGGCTATACCATTTTCCTTCCAGATAAAGGGAGAAATTATGAAGGCTTTGCGGCTTATAGATTTCAGCTCCTTTTTCCTCGATGACAAAGTTCTTTCCGACAGCTGCCAGAAATTCTTCGGGAGTCAAACCGTTCAAGTCTTTCACCACACGATTATAATCGATGATAGTCAACTGATTGGCCGGGAAACAAACAGCCATAAAATAATTATATTCTTCGTCACCCTTATGATTTGGATTCTGCTTCGCCTTTTCCGCTCCTACCAATGCCGCGGCAGCCGAGCGGTGATGTCCGTCAGCAATATATAGTGCAGGCATGGCAGCAAAAGCTTTAGTAATGGCTTCAATGTCACTATCTTGGTCTATCACCCAAAACGAATGGCCGAAGCCGTCACCCGGAGCGATGAAATCATATTCCGGTGCTTGAGAGGTATATTTCTTGACGATAGCATCCAGTTCTGCATGGTCGGGATAAGCAAAGAATACCGGTTCAATGTTGGCATTATTCACACGGACATGTTTCATCCGGTCTTCTTCCTTGTCACGGCGGGTCAATTCATGCTTCTTGATAATGCCGTTCATATAATCGGGAACGTATGCGCCTACTACCAGACCATACTGAGTCTTACCGTTCATGGTCTGTGCATACACATAATAGTTTTCTTTTTCGTCCTGCACCAACCAACCTTTATCCTGGAACATCCGGAAATTCTCAGCAGCTTTATCATACACCTTCGCATCATGCTCGTCTGTACCTGCCGGAAAATCTATTTCCGGTTTGATGATATGATAGAGTGACTTCTCATTCCCCTTTGCTTCTTCACGGGCTTCTTCCGAATTAAGCACATCATAAGGGCGGGAAGCAACTTGCTCCACTAATTCTTTCGGAGGGCGAATGCCTTTGAAGGGTTTTATTATAGCCATAAGAATATTAGATTTATGAGTTATAAATGCTTATTTGTTTACGCGGAACTTTTCGCAGCCATCTTTCAGGAAGCCCACAATCTGCTTGGCAGCCGCAATACCGGCATTTATATTGGCTTCGGCAGTTTGAGCACCCATTTTCTTCGGTGTAGAGAAGTAACGGCCCGGGAAATGGTCGGCAAACTCGGCATGATGTACAGGCATAATGTCAGTAACATACTCCAAATCGGGACGGTCATTCATCAGACGCAGCAAGTCGGCTTCATTAATAACCTCTTTACGTGCGGTATTGACCAACAGACCGTTTTTAGGCATTCTGTTTACCAAGTCATAATTGATAGAATTTTTTGTTTCAGGAGTAGCCGGAATATGTAAAGACACGATATTGCAAGTAGCATACAGTTCCTCGGTAGATGCAACCGCCTTCACTCCGTCTGCTTCAATGACCTCTTTCGGGCAATAGGCATCGTATGCATAGATATCCATTCCAAAGCCTTTGGCAATACGAGCCACATTCCGTCCCACGTTACCGTATGCATGGATACCCAGTTTCTTGCCTTTCAATTCAGTACCCGAAGCACCATTATACATATTGCGGATAGCCATTACCATCAGTCCGAAAGCCAGTTCAGCCACAGCATTGGAATTCTGTCCCGGAGTATTCATGACACATACATTGTGGGCCGTAGCAGCTTCCAAATCCACGTTGTCATAACCTGCACCGGCACGCACCACAATCTTCAATTTTTTGGCAGCGTCCAATACTTCAGCATCGATTATATCACTACGGATAATAATGGCATCAGCATCTTTCACAGCTTCCAGCAATTTTGCCTTCTCACCATATTTTTCCAATAATGCCAGTTCATAACCTGCTGCTTCTATCTCTTTGCGAATACCGTCTACTGCAATTTTAGCAAACGGTTTATCTGTTGCTACTAATACTTTCATGGTCTTATTTGTATTAATAAATAAGGACGTACTCACAGCACGCCCTTATTCTTATAAATCAATTAATGAAGTTTCTCGAATTCCTGCATGCAATCTATCAAAGCCTGAACACTTTCTTTCGGCATAGCATTATAACAAGATGCACGGAAACCGCCCACAGAACGGTGACCTTTAATACCTACCATACCTTTTTCGGTTGCAAACTTCAGGAAGTCTGCTTCCAAATCCTTGTATTCGTCGTTCATAACAAAGCAAATGTTCATGTAAGAGCGGTCTGCCTTATCCGTCACTGTACCACGGAACAACTTGTTACGGTCAATTTCCGCATAGAGCATTTCTGCTTTCTCTTTGGCGCGTTTCTGCATTTCCGCCACTCCACCGTTAGCCTTAATCCAGCGCAAAGTCTGCAATGCTGCATAAATAGGAAGAACAGGAGGTGTATTGAACATAGAACCTCCATCCACATGAGTCTGATAGTTCAGCATGGTAGGAATATAGCGTGACACCTTGCCCAAAGCATCATTCTTCACAATAACGAAAGTAACACCGGCAGGAGCCAGATTCTTTTGTGCACCACCGTAAATACAAATATATTTAGAAACATCAATCGGACGAGAGAAAATATCAGATGACATATCGGCAATCATAGGAACCGGAGAATCCAAATCTTCATGAAGCTCCGTACCATAAATTGTATTATTGGTTGTGATATGGAAGTAATCCGCATCAGCGGGAACAGTATAATCTTTCGGAATATATGTATAGGTTGCTTCGGCAGAAGAAGCCACTTCTACCACTTCACCAAACGCTTTCGCTTCCTTCATTGCTTTCTTTGCCCAAACACCGGTATTCAGATAAGCAGCTTTCTTTTCGAGGAAATTGAAAGGCACCATACAAAATTCCAAGCTGGCTCCACCACCCAAGAACAGTACCGAATACCCTTCAGGAATGTTTAACAGTTCCTTGAACAAAGCGACTGCTTCGTCCACCACAGGCTGAAAATCTTTAGCGCGATGGCTGATTTCCATTAAAGAAAGCCCGGAGCCATTAAAATCCAAAATAGCTTGAGCTGTTTTCTCTATAACCTCGCGAGGCAAGATAGATGGTCCCGCATTGAAATTATGCTTTTTCATTTGAAGTTTGTTTTGGTTATACAATTTGTTATGTCTTACATTTGCGAATTTACACATTATTTTCAGCTTTCCAAAAAAAACGCTAATAAAATTACGATTTTCCACATAATTTTCTTTCAAATTAGCTGAATCTATTTTTCAATGCTTTCATTTTGTAACCTATACCTCCACAAACAATGATTTAAAGCATATAAAAATAATCTTTTGGAATTATCCGTCCAGTATTAGAAGGAGTAAAATGACAGAATGACACTATTTAGCTTCTTCTATCAGTGTTTTCACACCCTTTATTTTCTCATTCTGTATCAAATTAAGTATTTGTTTTATCTTTTTGCGAGATACAGCGGCAAATGAATAATGGTCTTTCACATCAATGCGCCCGATTTCATCCTTATTCAGATTACCTTTTTTAAAGAGAAACCCTACAATATCTATCTTATTGATTTTATCTTTTTTGCCTTTTCCTATATAGATAGTCACAAATTCGGGCAACGACGGTTTGGGGGTGACTTCGGGCAAGACAAACTCTTCCGGGGCTCCCTTCAGGTATTCAGGGAGCGTTTCTTCCTGATGAAGTATGATATAAGAATTTCCCTCCGCTTCCCAGCGGGCTGTTCGGCCGTTGCGATGAATGTATCCGTCTTCATTGGCCGGGAGATGATAATGAACCACATTTTCTATCTCGGGAATGTCCAGTCCGCGAGCGGCAAGATCGGTGGAAATCAAGACATGGCAACTGCCGTTACGGAATTTATACAATGAGCGTTCACGGTCGTCCTGTTCCATACCGCCATGAAAAATACCGCATTGGAACTTCTTGGATTGAAGATACTTCCCTACCCGCTCCACGCTTTCACGATGATTGCAAAACACTAATGTAGAGCGGCTGCCCAATGTGCACAGCAATTTATACAATGTTTCCAGTTTATCTTTTCCGGGAGACAGCACTTTATACAGATGCAGGCGCTGCACTGTTTGTTCTTCGGCATTCAAGAAATTCAGCTTAATCGTTTTATTCAGGCCCGTAAATTGAGGAATCTCCTCTGCATCGGTAGCCGAAAGCAAGAAACGTCGCTCCAAATGGGGCAACTGCCCGATAACGGTAGCCATTTCCTCTTGAAAGCCAAATTCCAGACATTTATCAAATTCATCAATGACTAATGTAGTTACTGTTTCCGCATCAATATTTTGCTTCGAAAGGTGGTCGTTCATACGCCCCGGAGTACCGATAATGACGGAAGGCTGTACTCCCTTGATGGTGCGGTGCTCTTCCATGGCAGGGCGTCCGCCATAGCAACTCACAGCCTTAAAAGGGGTATTCATGGATTTGAACACCTGGTCTATCTGCAAAGCCAGTTCGCGGGAAGGGACAAGCACTATGGCCTGTACGCCTTTCACGTCAGGCTTCAAGCTCTGCAACAAGGGCAACAGATAGGCCAAAGTCTTGCCGGAGCCTGTAGGCGACAAGAGGATTAAATCTTTTCCTTCTTTCCAAGTATCTATAGCTGCTTCCTGCATTGCATTAAGCTGCTCAATCTTTAAATTTGTCAGTATATTCTTAATCATAATTAATCCAATTGATAAACCACCAGCGGGTCGTCATTATAATAAGTAGACAGCACCAAACGGTTCGTTTTTTCATCAAGAACCGTATATACGCTAAAGTCATTCAACTTATACTTTTTGACAGGATTCCCATTCCAGTCGTATTTCTCAATATACATATAATGCTTTCCTTTGTTGTTTTCTGCCGCCACTACATAAGGGGTTCTTCCCGAATATGTGATATATACATAGTCGCGAGTGGGAAGTACCTGCATATAATATGTTACATTAGCATCCAAACCATCAGTAATGTGCAGCGTTCCTTCGTCAAAACCGGATTGCTCAAAGTTGAGGGTACGCTCCGCATTACTGTCCAAGTCCATGAACTTTATAATCTTGGCATATTTATATGCATAAACCATTCGGTTACGCACCGGGTTAATGCCGAGGCAACCGGTGGCCGGCATCTTTTTTGCTTGTTTCAAGGTTATGTTCCTTATTTCTTCCGTTCTGACGGAATCGTCCTCTAAAGTAACCCGATATATTTTTCGTCCTTTAGGATAGACGAAGCTACTCTTGCCGGCAGCATAGATATGCTCAATATAGTCCCACATAGACTTTGAGTTATGTATCTTTTGTATCGGATGTATTTCCAACTTTTCGTCAAGTCCGTAAAGCATTCCTTTAGGCCGTTCGAACAAATAGCACAAATAGTCAGGATTGAGTGAAGCTATCACATAAGGTGCAATAAACTCATCCGGTCCGTTACCACTCCTTCCGACGGTTTTTATGTAAGTAAACTCAGGGTAACGGAATATATAGAACGGTGCATTCCGGCTTTGCATAATCATCAGACTGTCCTTTATCACCATATTTGGAGAAGTAGGTTTAAAAATAAACGTATCCGGTTCCACTATATGGGTTCCCTGCAGTTCCACCACTTCACCGAAAGGTTCCTTGTCTTTCAGAAAGACTTCGCCTTCTTCCAACGGAGGAAGTGCTACTATCTTTTCTTCCACAATACTGTCGGCAGCAGGTGTTTCCTGAGGTTCTGCCGCATTGTTCTTTTTTCCGCCGCAAGCTGCCAAGCTTAAACAAAGAATAGAACAGATAAATACTTGTTTCATAATATAATAGATATAGGGTTTGGAATGGGACTTACAGATTCTCCAGCCACTTCTTACCGGACTTAGTATAAAGCCATAGCAAAAAAACGACTCCAATAACACTCCCTATTATATAGGTCATAGCAAGCATATCCATAAAGACCTCCTATTTTAAAATTTTATTTCCAATCATGGCAAATACTATAGTAAAAGCTACACCTCCAACTAAAACAGACCACGCTACATTATTGTTCACATTAGCCGATAAAGGTGTAATCCAACTGACAAAGAGACCTGCAAACGCCAGTTTTGCCAAATCAAAGAAAAACTTTCCGAGCGTTTCACGCCTTATTTTATCTTTTTCCTTGAATTCTCTCTTTATTTCTTGTTGTTCATTCCAATTGCCCATATTGTATTTTCCCTTCGTAAGGCAAAGATAAATATTTTATTTGTAATCACGGATATAATGCCGGATTTTATTCTTTCCCCTTCATCAGGCTCGTGATGATGATGCTCCGATGGATAAGAGTAACAGCGGAAGGATTCCGTATTGCATCCTGTAAGTGAACATTCATTATAAAAAAAATAGCAAGTCGCTATATATTAAGCAACTTGCTATCTCTTTTTAGATTATCTTTTTACTCCTTTACGGAGTCTGAACATTATCCTCCGAAGTTATCATACATGATGGAAGCAGGCTCAACACCCAGACTATCCAGCATCTTAACGACTGCGTTAGACATCGGGCCGGGACCACACATGTAGTATTCGATATCTTCAGGAGCTTCATGATCCTTCAGGTAAGTTTCATACATCACATTGTGAACGAATCCCGGAGTATACTTCACGCCTGCTGCATCGGCTGCAGGATCCGGACGGTCCAAAGCCAGATGGAAGTGGAAGTTCGGGAAGTCTTTTTCCAACTGCTGGAAGTCCGGCAGATAGAACACTTCGTTCAGCGCACGTGCACCATAGAAATAGTGCAGTTCGCGGTCTGTAGTATGCAGTGTCTTGGTCATGTGCATAATCTGTGCACGCAACGGAGCCATACCTGCACCACCGCCGACCCAAATCATTTCCTTCTTCGAGTCGAAAATCGGATGGAAGTCTCCGTAAGGACCACTCATGATTACCTTGTCACCCGGTTTCAGCGTGAAAATGTAAGATGAAGCGATACCCGGATTTACATCCATGAAGCCGGGACCTTGATCTTTCGGCTTGAACGGAGGAGTAGCGATACGCACTGTCAGCATGATACGGTCACCCTCAGCAGGATAGTTGGCCATAGAGTAAGCACGGATAGTGTCTTCCGTATTCTTACATTTCAAGCCGAACAGACCGAATTTTTCCCACGCGGGCAGATATTCCGGACCGATAAGGTCTTTGTCGATATCCTTGTTATAGTCCATTTCAAATTTAGGAATCTTAATCTGAGCGTATGAACCCGGAACGAAGTCCATGTGTTCGCCCTTCGGCAGAGCTACGATGAACTCTTTGATGAAAGTAGCCACGTTCTTGTTGCTGATTACTTCACATTCCCATTCCTTCACACCCATTACAGACTCATCAATCTTGATGCCCAAGTCACCTTTCACTTTCACCTGGCAACCCAGACGCCAGTGGTCCTGTTGTTGTTTACGGCTGAAATGTCCCTTTTCAGAAGGAAGGATTTCGCCACCTCCTTCTACAACCTGACATTTACATTGACCGCAAGAACCCTTACCACCACAAGCCGATGACAGGTAAATGCCGTTAACAGACAGCGTGTTCAGCAAGGTCGAACCTTGTTCCACTTCCAGTTCTTTCTCTCCATTGATAGTCAGTTTCACCTTGCCGCTCGGAGTCAAATATCCTTTGGCAACAAGCAAAATCACAACAAGCAGAATAATAATTCCAAGGAATACTCCAATACTTGCTAATATTAAATTCATATCCATTGTCTTATTCCTTTCCTTTTAGATTTTCAAACCAGAGAAACACATAAATGCCATTGCCATCAAACCTACCGTGATAAAAGTGATACCCAAACCTTTCAGAGGAGCGGGAACATCAGAGTAAGCCATCTTTTCGCGAATAGCAGCCAGGCCGATGATAGCCAACGCCCAACCGATACCTGAGCCTAAAGCGTAAGTCGTAGCTTCACCCACATTGATGAAGTGACGTTGCTGCATAAACAAAGAGGCACCCATGATGGCACAGTTTACAGCAATCAACGGAAGGAAGATACCTAATGATGCATAAAGTGAGGGGCTGAAACGTTCTACAATCATTTCCACCAACTGTACGATAGCGGCAATAACGGCGATAAACAGGATAAAGCTCAAGAAACCGAGGTCTACTCCATCAATCAACGCATTGGGCGCCAATACATAGTTTTCCAGCAGATAGTTCACCGGCAAAGTTACAATCAACACGAAAGTAACGGCTGCACCCAGACCTACGGCTGTCTTTACGTTCTTCGATACTGCCAGGTAAGAACACATCCCCAGGAAGTATGCGAAAATCATATTGTCCACAAAGATGGACTTTACAAACAAACTTAAATATTCCATATTCTTTTCGTTTTATAACGGGGATTAATTATTACTTTCCTGCAATTCTTTGTGTTTTGCACGTTGGTACCAAATGATACAAGCACAGATAATCAACGCCATAGGAGGCATCAACATCAGACCGTTGTTCAGATAGCCCAAGTCATAAACAGCCTGCGGGATAACCTGGAAACCGAACAGTGTGCCTGCGCCCAGCAGTTCGCGGAAGAATGCCACGATAATCAGGATTTTGGCATAGCCCAATCCGTTACCGATACCATCCAGGAATGACTCCCAAGGACCGTTCATCATTGCAAATGCTTCCAAACGTCCCATCAGGATACAGTTTGTAATAATCAAACCTACATATACAGAAAGCTGTACACTTACATCGTATGCGAATGCTTTCAAAACTTCACTAACGATAGTTACCAATGCGGCAACCACTACCAACTGCACGATGATACGGATACGGTTAGGAATGGTGTTACGCAGCAAAGAGATAACAAAGTTTGAGAAGGCTGTAATAATGGTTACAGAAAGACCCATCACGATAGCCGGTTCCAACTGAGCCGTTACAGCCAGTGCAGAACAGATACCGAGCACCTGTACGGTTACAGGGTTGTTCAAACCCAGCGGAGTGAAAAGAACTTCTCTATTCTTTTTAGAAAATAATGCGCTCATATTCTATTTTTCCTCCTCTTATTTATTAGTTAAAAATGAATTGTACATGCTCAGGCAATCCTTAATCATCGCATCTACACCCTTAGAAGTGATAGTACCACCTGAGATACCGTCTACCTGATAGTCGGGTTTTGCCACCTTGCCGTGTTTTTCAACACCCAAAGCCACAGCACCGTTTTCCATTACGTGCTTGCCCAGGAACTGGTCCTGAAATTTAGTAGTGGTGATTTCTGCACCCAGACCCGGAGTTTCACCGGCATGTGAGAAGTAAACACCATACACAGTATCTTTATCTTGGTCTAATGCAATATATCCCCAGATAGGGCCCCAAAGTCCGGCACCGTAAATAGGAAGCACATATTTGGTCTGACCATCCACATCGCAAACAAACACATGAAGGCGTCCGTTAGCGATTTCACCTTTATAAGAAGTTTGAAAAGCAGCATCGTTCTTTACTAAAGAACCGTCGGCCTGCATCAAATCGTCTTCTTTCACATATTTATCATATTCCGCATTCACGTCTTTTACGTCATAAACGTTCAGAGCAGCCAGAATTTGTTTCTTTGTGTCCTGTTCTACATTCTGGTACTGTTTTTCCTTCAGCGAAGAAGAAACGAATGCCAGCAGGAATGCTACGACAACAACCATTATCGAAGCATAGATGATAGTATAACTATTACTATTGGTATTCATAATGTCCGATATTTTAGTTGTTAGTTGATTTTAATCTGTTTTCGCGGGCTGTAATGTTCTTCTGTACGATACAGTAGTCAATCAGCGGAGCGAAGATGTTCATCAGCAGGATGGCAAGCATCATACCTTCGGGGTAACCCGGATTCAATACACGGATAACGATAGCCATCACACCGATTAAGAAACCATAGATGAACTTACCTTTTTCCGTACGTGCAGAGGTTACAGGGTCGGTAGCCATAAACACAGCACCGAAGCAGAAACCGCCCAATACGATGTGTTCGTACCATGGCAACTGAGCCATCATGTTATCGGTAGAACCGAATACATTGAAAATCAGTCCCATCACGATACCACCGGCGAAGACTGAAAACATGGTCTTCCAACTTGCCACACCTGTCCACAACAGGATGATAGCACCCAGTGCGATAGCGATAACGCTGGTCTCGCCGATAGAACCCGGAATCAAACCTACAACCATATCCCACAGTGTAGCAGGACTGCCGTTTACATTAATCAGTTCGCTTGCACCCGGAGCGGCTGTAGCAGCCTGTCCCAGCATAGTGGCACCGGTAAAGCCGTCCACCACCTGTCCGCCGCCGATACCGAGAATGCTATTGGTGCTTACCCAAACGGCATCACCCGACATTTTGGCAGGATAGGCGAAGAACAAGAAAGCACGGGTAATCAATGCAGGATTGAAGATATTCATACCTGTACCGCCGAATACTTCTTTAGCGAAAACTACAGAAAATGCAGTGGCAACGGCCAGAATCCACAACGGACATTCCACCGGAACAATCATCGGAATCAAAAGACCTGAAACCAGGAAACCTTCCTGAATTTCTTCGTTCTTCCACTGTGCTATCATAAATTCGATACCCAGACCGACTACGTATGATACGATAATCTTTGGCAATACAGCCAAGAAACCATAAATGAATTTTTCAAAGAGACCTGCCTCCTGGCCCACTGCCAAGAAGTGCTGGTAACCTACGTTGTACATACCGAACAACAATGCCGGTATCAACGCAATAACCACAATCGACATGATACGCTTGCTGTCAATCGCATCATGGATGTGAACTCCTGTTTTCGAGGTGCTGTTGGGAACGAACAAGAATGTTTCGAAACCGTCGAACACCGAACGAAATGCGTGGAGTTTGCCGCCCTCTTCAAAGTTTGGCTTTATCTTGTCGAGATAATTTCTTAACGCTTTCATTAACTTTTTATTCTTAGTTTTTAATTACTTAGCACATTTCCTTGCGAAGCATGTCCAGACCTTGGCGCACAATACGTTGCAGCTCCAATTTAGAAGAGTCTACAAACTCGCATACAGCAAAGTCTTCGGGAGCCACTTCGTAAATACCGAGTGCTTCCATACGGTCAATATCGCCGGCAATGATAGCCTTAATTAAATATTCGGGGAAAATACTCATCGGGAATACTTTGTCATACTCGCCAGACATAATCATGTGGCGTTCGCCGCCTTTGATACGGGCATCCAGCGTGTATTCCTTGTTGCCGCACAACCAGCTGAAATAACTGCGGTTTGCACTGAACTGGTTGGTACGAGGCATGATGAATCCCAGGAATTCATGCTGGTCATCACCTTCGGGAATTACAGTAAGACTTGTAGCACGTGCGCTCAAGTATCCGTTCGGTTTAACGAGTGTACCGGTCAGCACGTTTCCGTTAATGTAGCGTAAATTTGCACCTTCGGTTACGCGTCCTGCAAATATATCTGTCAGCAACGCTCCTACTTTCAACTTGCAGTAGGCCGGTTTCTTCACTTCCGAGCCGGTCAATGCAATGGTGCGGGTCAAGTCTACACGACCTGTATTGAACAAGCGTCCGATGAAGATAACCTCTTCTGCACGAAGCGTCCAAACGGTTTCGCCCTTGTTGATAGGGCTGATGTGGTTAATCTGAACGCCAACGTTTCCGGCAGGGTTAGGGCCGTCGAAAGCGGTTACAGTCACATTCTTTGCGTTTGTCAGTGCAGGGCTTTTCTGTTCTACGCTGATATTCAGATACGTCTTCGCCATTTTAGCCAAAGCATCGAGTCCTGTCTGGAAGTCTTTTTCCTGACCTTTCAGAACGAATTCGAAGTCGGCAGCCAACGGGTTAGTATCAAATGCAGAAACGAAGATACCTTTTGGCTTGGCATTCGGGTCAGCAACCACAACATACGGACGCTGAATGATGAATGAAAAGAGTCCGGCTTCGAGCAGGGCAGCCTTTACCTGTTCGCCTGTCATCGTCGAGACATCTTTTTTTCCAAACTCTTCGTAGTCCTGCTCCTTTGCTGCTGCAACGGAGATGCTAAGGACTTTACGGCGTTCGCCTCTCTCAATGCATGTCACGACACCGCTAACAGGAGAAACGAACTTTACTTCGGGGTGGTTCTTGTCTACAAACAATGTTCCCCCGGCCATCACATATTCCTGTTCTTTCACCACGACTTTAGGAGTCACGCCATGAAAATCATCGGGCACCAATGCATAGATGTCCGGCTGCTTCACGTCGAAAATCTCCTGAGCAGGTTTACCTTTCAGGTTGATGTTCAAGCCTTTGTGTAATTTAATCACATTTGCCATATTGGGTTATAAAAAATGGTTTTTAAATTTGAGCGCAAAAGTACAGAAAAAAAATGTGAAAAAAGAAAGAATTGGCGGTTATTATGGAAAAAAATCCGTAATAATATAAACCTGTGTAATTATTGGCGGCAAAGATGCAAAACACGAAGGCAGGCAGCATCGAAACACACGTACGTACGTGTACCCTCATGCGTACGTACGTGTACCCTCATGCGTACGTACGTGTGGGCTTATGCGTATATACGTGTGAGCTCATGCATACGTACGTATCGGCCTTCACGTATATACGTGTTTCCACGTGCCTGCCCACGCTGCAAAAAAATCCCCCACCGTTTCCTTGCACAGTTTCTCCGGCGGTTTCTCCCGCAGAATCCTGCGCAGAAATTTCGCAGAATTCTGCTTTATATATTATATTAATTTATTATATATAATATATATTCTCCGAAGGAGATCCCCCGGAAGGGGGAAACCATCCGGATGGGTATACATTCGCGTTGCAAAATTTGCAACTGGAATTGCTGATTCAGCAACTGAATTTGCTGAATCGGCAACTGAATTTGCAGCTGTTTTTTATTCTTCGTTCGCAAACATCGGGTCCCATGCCGGCAGACGAATCGGTTTTTGCTTGAGAATATCCAGCACTTTGGCAGGGACATATTTCTTTTCAGCCACCACACGGAACATATATTCATCAAACCATTTATCCGTCATGATGAGATGGCCTTTGTATCCGTTGGTGCTCCCCCAACTGTTTTCCACCATCCATTTTTTCGGTTTCCCGGCTTTGTCCAAGTCCACTGCCATCAGCGTCATGGCATGGCTGCTGCCACTGGCAAATGTCTGGATACGTTGTTTCTTATCCATGCCGAAAGTCGTCCCCATCAATGACTCGTAATCATAATTGTCGGGGTCCAACAGTCCGCGTTTACTGTCCAAAAACTTACCCACATCGCAAGAGAAATACATCATCGTGCTGTCTTTGATGGAAGCGACAGCTATCTCTTTGATATCTTCTATGGGCAGATTGACATAGGTCCAGTTCTTTCCGTCATAGCGGTGGCGGTCATAGTCTATCTCGTAGCATTTGTAAAACTCACGGCTGGGGTCATTCATCAGCATCACGTAGTTGTCGGTCAGGTCATTGCCCAGAAATTCCTTGTAGAACGACAGCGGAGTATATTCTTTCGCTTCGCCTCCCTTCAAGCTCCAAGTGAATGTAGACACCGGTTCGCCGAGTGTCAGCACCAGCATGCGATAGACCGTAGCGAGCATTTCAGTTTTTTTCTTTTCCAGTTCGGCAGGCTTGGCTCCGGCAGCGGCAGCCTCACGGAGTTGTAAGCCGAATTCTTTCAGTTTCAGTCCTATCAGATTACTCATTTTCCCGGTGTTGTCACTGCTGAAAGTCTCTGTCATCACGCTCTTCGGCACAAGTCCATACTTACCTATAATATCCGATACACCAGTAAATTGTCCTCCATCGCTCAAGGGATTCTTGAAGAGCCATTCCACCATCTTGTCGCTCATCGGTTTTTCACGCGTATCAATGATTCCCTGTAAGAAAAGATTCGATTTTTCCAACTGGTCATAGAAGAAGCAGTAATTCTGCGAGAATTCCATTTCATCCAGTCCGTATTTGGCTATCATCTGACTGCGAAGTACATTCAGCCCCGTAAACAGCCAGCAACGTCCTGACGAGCGTTGATTGGTAATGCCTTTCGATAAGACTTTATGAGAGAAATGAGTGTCAAATCCTGCCTGGTTTTCCTGATTGAGCGCCAAGGTATTGATACTTGTTCCGCCTAAGGCATTGCGGATTGCCTTGTCTGCGGGAGTGGCCTGATAACTCTGTCTGATTTGATTCAGCATCTCGCTTGAAATGCCTCCTTGTTGTGCCTGCGCGGTCAATGCTGCCGCAAAAAGCAAGGCAAAAGTGATGTGTTTCTTCATATAGAACAATATGTTTTAATGTAATTCTCTGAATATAAAGTGAATATATAGAGCTTATAAGATGCAGGTAACGATTTGGCTATGGAAGTCCTGCTTCGGGTTACACTGCTTTGCATAGTCTCCAATAACTCATGTACAAAGGTAGGCAATATTGGGAATATAGCAAATATTTTCCCCAGTTTGTCAGGATTCAATCCAAGTTCGCGGGAATAAACTATTTTATAGCGTAAAAAACACAAAGTTTGCTATTTTTCCCGCCAAATGGGAATCGATTGCCAATATTGGGGAAATCCCATATCTTTGAGTTCGAGCAAGCGGCAATCAGATTTGAGTAATTTCTTGATATTCTTTTTGAAGTCGCTTCCGGGACTAATAATGTCAAGGATATATGCAATACAAGAAAGTATGGCAAACAATTTGTTCGTGCGTATTTGTCCTATTGTAGTTCTATCCATAAATGGGTAAAGGGTATTGTACGGTAAGGTTACACTAACCATAAAACGGCGATTCCACACTCGGCTATGGTGGGCACAACAGTTGCGAAGGTTGGAAATAGCATGTAGCCAATTTTCCAATATTGCCACTTTTTTCAACCCAAATTGTTCGGTAATGTATTCTTTATGGTTATCTAACTTTAAGGCTTGGAATAAACGGCTCAATGTAGCAAACGACACAACTTCGAGTGCCATCCAACTTGGCGGCATCAAAGGATTGTCGTATTTTGAATTGTAATGCTTGATAAAATCTTCGTTGCTACGTTTGACATCAGCATTAATATGTTCCATTAAGTCAGCATATCCGAAACGATATAAAGCTTCGTCATCGTACCAATGGCTGTTACCTGTGCTTTCGGCATAGACTTGTACAATCTTCGTGCGTACTGCAACTTCAATCTTTTCAATGGCATTGAAAACGAGAGAACGCAATCTGCGGTCGAAACAATAAAGGTCGATGATGTCTTTGAAGTGAATATCTTTACGAGTGAAGTTGTGATTGGAATCCTCACCGTTCTCTTGAAACGGATAAGTGTAAGCACGAAGTCGGTAGTAGCTGACATTAAACAAATAAGCGGTTGCTTCGCTTTCATCATCAAAAACAAGCCCCCGTTGTTTTAGCCGTGCAACTTGCTCGGCGAGGTTCAACGGCTTCTTTGTATAATCAATTTTATCAGTCAATTCTATTAGAAGCTACTATATAAAAACTCGAAGACCTCCCCGGGTGCGCTGTTCTATGGGAAGCGTGGGAGGTCATATCAATTGCAAAAGTAATACTTTTATTTGGTCCTGCAATGGCTGTGCAAAGAAAATATTTGTAGCGTTACATTTTTTCTCTAATAGACAACAACAATATACGCTTAAAAACACATGTGACGAACATAAAAATCCGTCTGAAACGGATTGAAATACATCTGTCGTTTCAATGCTGACGCAATGAGGTTTTAGCCGGCTATTTTCTTCTTTATCTTATAACCGGCAACTGCCACCGTGATGCTCATCAGCGGACTAATCAGATTGAAGAATGAATACGGAAGGTAGGTGAGTGTGGGCACACTCAGAATAGTTGCCTGAGTCATGCCACAAGTATTCCAAGGAATAAGTGGCGATGTGACTGTAACGGCATCTTCGGTGGTACGGCTCAGCAACCGGCTTTCGTACCCGTTTGCCGCATAAATATCCTTAAACATATTTCCGGTCAGAATAATGGAGATGTATTGGTCGGCAGTTGCCAAATTGAGGAACAATCCCGACGCAACGGTAGAAGATACCATTCCTACACGTCTCTTGGTGAAGCGGACAAATACAGAAGTGATACTGCCCAGCATGCCTCCTGCCGTCATAGCTCCTCCAAAGCACATGGCACAGACAATCAGCCAAATGGTGTTCATCATCCCCGACATTCCGCGGGTGGCTACCAGTTCGTTTATCTCCGCACTGCCTGTCTCCAGTTGGGTGCCGCCGAAGAGCATGCCCATGCCTCCTTTGAAAAGTGCAGTAAGTCCGGCCTGCCCCTGCCCTGCTATCTCGCACAGCAAGTCCGGTTGGAAGATAAGTGCAAAGATGGCAGCCAATGTGGTGGAGATGAACAAAGTTATGACTGAAGGAACCTTGCGGGCAATCAGGACTCCCGTTACGATGGGGACAATCATCAGCCACCAGGAAATATTGAATTTGGAGTCGAGTGCCTGCATATATTCGGCAATATGGCCTGTGTCTGTCGCCTCATGGGACAGCCCGGCAACAGTGAAAATTATCAATGTGATGACCAATGACGGAATAGTGGTTATCATCAAATAGCGTATGTGTGTAAACAGCGGTGTGTCTGTCACGGAAGACGCCAAGATAGTGGTATCCGACAGCGGGGATACCTTGTCGCCGAAATAGGCACCCGAAATGATGGCGCCCGCTATCCAGCCTTCGCTGAAACCTTGTGCTTTGCCGATTCCCATCAGTGCAATGCCGATTGTGGCTATTGTGGTCCACGAGCTGCCGGTCATGACTGAGACAATGGCACAAATCACACAGGTAGACACGAGAAAAAAGTGGGGGTGTATCACCTGAATGCCATAGTAAATCAATGTGGGAACCACACCGCTAATCATCCATGCCCCCGACAAGGCACCGATAATCAGCAAAATAATCAGTGCCGTACTTACTCCGGCTATATTGTTTGTAATAGCCAGTTCAAAGTCTTTCCACGCCCTTCGATATCCGGCCATCCCTACCAATACGCAAACAGCCGTGGCCGTAAGAAGGCAAACCTGACTTCCGCCTGCCAATGCATCGCTGCCAAAGACACGGATGGTGGCAAACAATAATAGAATAAGCACAAATACAGGTAACAAAGAAATAAACGGAGAAGGAATTCTGTTATCTTTCATTCTTTTTTTATTCAGTTTTTATTCAAAATGCTAATAAAGCAAACCTTTTTGCTTTCACCGTGCAAAGTTCGGAATATTTTTTGAGTTCTAAAAGTCAGGTGCAGCTATTTAAATACTTTTTTTGTATTTATGGGCAAACATTTTCGTATAGGGGGCGTTATTAGTTGAAATTATAACCTAAAACTTAACAAATATGAATGAATTAGTTGGTGGCTTGGGCTACGCCGTAAAGAACTGGTGGATGTCCCTATTGCTGGGACTGCTTTACATTGCAGTAGCATTATGCCTTTTGTTCGCTCCCGTGAGCAGTTATGTGGCACTGAGTGTCATTTTCAGTATTTCAATTCTGGTCAGCGGTATCCTCGAAATCTTCTTTGCCGTCGGCAACAAGAAGATTATCAACAGTTGGGGATGGTATCTGGCAGGCGGTATCATTGACTTGCTGATAGGTATCTACCTGGTATTCTATCCGTTGGTAAGCATGGAACTGATTCCGTTTATCGTCGCATTCTGGCTCATGTTCAGAGGATTCACCCTTTGCGGTTACTCCACCGACCTGAAACGCTATGGCACCAAAGACTGGGGCTGGTATCTGGTCTTCGGCATTCTGGCCATTTTGTGTTCCATGGCTATCATTTGGCAACCGGGCCTCGGAGCTGTCACTGTGCTCTATATGCTGTCCATTACTTTCCTCATTATCGGTTGTTTCCGTGTCATTTTCTCGTTTGAGTTGAAAAGATTGCATAAAAACAAGTAAAAATCCAAGTTTATTTTGGGCTACTTCGGACGTATTTCGTACCTTTGTTAGCCCAAAATAAGCAATGATATCAAGTAAAAGTCTTAAATACACAGTCCGCATATTGCTAGGTATTCTCTTTGGGGTTTATCTGGGGATAATTGTGCTTCTGAACATTCCATACGTTCAGGGCAAACTGTCATTTATAGTGGGGAGAGAGTTGCGTAAGGTGCTCAATACGGAAGTTTCTGTGGGAAGAATCGACATGGGGCTGCTGAACCGTATCATTGTAGAAGATGTATTGCTGGAAGACCGCCAAGGCACGGAAATGCTGAAAGTGGCGCGTCTGTCCGCCAAATTTGAAATACTCCCCCTGCTGAAAGGGAAAATCACCATTACCAGCGTCCAGCTTTTCGGCTTCTCGGCCCACATGAAGCGGGAAACACCTCAGTCCCCCCCTAACTACCAATTTGTGCTGGATGCCTTTGCATCCAAAGACACGGTGAAGACACAGACGAATCTGGACTTGCGCATCAACTCTTTATTGATAAGGCGCGGACGTATCACGTATGATGTCTTGTCCGAACCCGAGACACCCGGACAGTTCAACACCAGTCACCTTGCCGTGAAGAATTTCGCAGCTACCGTTTCACTGAAAGCGCTTCGCAATGACTCGTTGAACGCCTCTATCCGTCGTCTGAGCTTTGAAGAACAATGCGGTTTCGCTCTACAGAAGTTCTCAATGAGAGTCACTGCCAACAATAAGCGACTGAATATAAAGGATTTCTCCCTCGAACTTTCGAATTCTGCTTTAAGCATTGACAGCCTTTCCATGCGTTACGACAGTTTGCCGAATCTTCCCAGACTGACAGCCAACGTGCAATATCAAGGGCGGGTCAACGCCTCTGTCGTGCTAAAAGATATAGCCCCTTTTGTTCCGGCTTTGGCCAAATTCGAGACTCCGTTACATTTCAACATGGATTTCTCCGGCAAAGGGAAAAATATAGACTGCCCTACCCTGCGGCTGACCGACAACCACAGCCTGATGATTAACGGAGAAGCATCCGTAGCCGACTGGGATGCGGGAAGAAATATGTATATCATGGGCAAGCTGACAAACGTAAATCTGAATAAAGAAGGCATCAGCACCGTGATGAGCAATGTGGCAGGAAAAGTGCCCCCTCTGTTTCAGCAGTTGGAGTATGTACGTTTTAGCGGTGACGCCACCGGATACCTTCATGATTTGATTGTAACGGGACTTCTGCGTACAGGTGTAGGTACAGTGAAAGCCGATGTAATGATGAGCATCGACGAACAGCAAAACCGTACCTATTCGGGAAGCATCGCCAGCGCCGACCTGAATGTGGGTAAACTGCTTGACAACGAAAAGAAATTCGGTACAGCGGACTTCAACGTGGAACTGAAAGGATTCAACTACAAAAACCACTATCCCGAATCTTATATCAAAGGAACTATTTCTTCGTTCGAATACAGCCAATATAAATATGAGAATATAGCCCTGGACGGCGTGTATAAAGACGGAGGGTTCAATGGTAAGCTGGCAATGGATGATGACAACGGCTCCGTTCAGATAGACGGTAGCTTCAATGTGGCATGTGCCATACCCGAATTCAACTTGAAGGCCGCCCTCAGAAACTTCAGGCCGAACAACCTTCATTTATCCGATAAATATAAAGATACGGACATTTCCCTGAACCTGACAGCAGACTTTACCGGAAAGTCCATCGACGATATGAACGGAAGAATCCGTTTGGACAGCTTGCTAATGAACGCTCCCGAAGGGAATAACTACTTCCTTGACAACCTTACCATTACAGCAGGACAGGTAGAAGGACAAAAGGAATTGCAAGTACTTTCCTCGTTCATGACGGCCGTCATACGCGGAGATTATTCTTATAACACAATTCCGGCCAGTATATTACAAACCGTTCAACGCTACATCCCTTCCCTGCTCACGCTGAACGAAAATATGCCGGTTCCTCACAATAACTTCAATTTCGACATCAGAGTAGACAATACGGAATTCTTTCAAAAGCTCTTTCAGCTACCGTTGGAACTAGAATTCCCCGCCTCCGTCAGAGGATATTTCAACGACCGTGAAGAAAAGCTGCGCGTCGAAGGGCATTTCCCGGCTTTCAAATATAACGGCACCCATTATGACTCGGGGGTACTCATCTGCGAAAATCCGTCAGACTGGTTCAAATGTTCCCTCAGAACCGGTATGCTGATGAACAGTGGTGCAATGGTAAACCTTACCGTCGACACCCAAGCCAAAAACGACCGGCTGGAGACAACCGTCAATTGGGGAAATAACACAAACGTCACTTATGGAGGTAAATTCGCTGCAGTGACCCAATTCTATAAGACAGAAGGAAAACACCCCATCTTACAGGCTGACATCAATATCAAGCCCACAAAGGTAGTGTTGAACGATACGATTTGGAATATACATCCTTCGCATATCGCCGTAGACTCCGGACGTGTCTATATTGACAACTTTTTGTTTGAGCATAAAGACCAGCATTTACGTATTGACGGCAAATTGACAAAGAGCAAGGAAGACTCCTGCCGTATCGATTTAAAGAATATCAATTTGGAATATGTACTGGATATAGTGCATTTTGACGATGTAGCATTCAACGGCCTGGTCACCGGAATGGTCAACCTGAAAGGGGTGATGAAAGAACCTGCCATGCACACCAGGCTCAATGTACATAATTTCTGCCTGAATAAAGCACTATTGGGTGAAGCTGATATCACAGGTGTATGGGATGCGGAGCTGGGTGGAGTGCGTCTTGATGCAAAGATTGCGGAAGAAGGCATCTCGGCTACGCATGTCACAGGATATGTATCTCCGAAAATGAAAGGGCTGGACCTGATGATTAAAGCGGACAGTACCAACATCGGACTCATCCAACCCTTTGTAGAAGGCATATTCAGCGATTTAACCGGACGTGTCAACGGTCATATCAGACTCTATGGAGACTTCAAGCATCTGGATTTGGAAGGAGAGGCACGTGCCAATATAGATACCAAGATTGATGTACTGAATACCTATTTCCAAATACGCAATGATTCGGTGCATATCTCCTCCGGGCAACTACTGTTTACCGACGTACACGTGTACGACCGTGAAGGAAACAGTGGAATAGTCAATGGCTATCTGCATCACACCAAACTAAAGAACCTGATGTATCATTTTAATATCAGCGGCAATAATCTGTTGATGTATGACACCCACGAAGCCGGCGATATGCCCTTCTACGGCAGAGTGTACGGTTCGGGAAGCGTCATATTGGACGGAGGAAACAACGCCATGACCGTAGATGCCTCACTGACAACAGGACGCAACACCTCTTTTACTTATATCACAGGTATCACGACAGAGGCTACCAATACCCAGTTCATCACCTTTGTGGACAAGACCCCCAAACGTATCCATGATAATGTGGAAACCAATCTGTATCATCACTCGAACGTGCAGAAAGAAAAAGAGGAAGAAGGCCCTCCCATGGATTTGCGCATCAATATGCTGATTAACGCTACTCCCAATGCTACCATGAAAATCGTGATGGACCCGGTGGCAGGAGACAATATTACAGCGACAGGCAACGGAAATCTGCAGGTGAACTACTTTAATAAAGGAGACTTTAAGATGTTCGGCAACTACATTATCGACCAGGGAATGTATAAGCTCAGCATGCAGGAAGTGATTCGCAAAGATTTTACATTGAAGTCTGGCGGCACAGTCACTTTCACGGGTGACCCCTATCAGGCCAATCTGGACCTCCAGGCAATCTATACAGTAAACTCCGCCTCATTGAGTGATTTAGGTATCGACACTTCTCTTTCACAGGGACAAAGCACCGTGAAAGTCAATTGCCTGATGAACCTGACCGGAAACTTGTCCAGTCCCGATATTAAATTTGACTTGGACTTACCGACTGTCAAGGAAGAGGACCGCGATGTGGTGCGCAGCATCACCAGCACAGAAGAGCAAATGAATACACAAATCATTTATCTGTTGGGGATCGGTAAGTTCTACACCTACGATTATGCCAACAACGACCAGTCCTCCAATGCCACCAGTTCATTAGCTTTCAGCACATTATCCGGTCAGCTCAATAATATGCTCTCCCAATGGATGGACAATAAGAACTGGAATATCGGCGCCAACCTGAGCACAGGAGACAAAGGATGGACAGACGTAGAAGCCGAAGCTGTCCTTTCCGGCAGATTATTGAATAACCGACTGATTATCAACGGCAATTTTGGTTATAAGGACAATGCAATGGCAAACACCAACTTCGTGGGTGATTTTGAAGCCATTTGGCTGCTGACCAAAAACGGCGACTTCCGTTTACGAGGATACAATCAGACCAACGACCGCTATTTCACTAAATCAACCCTGACCACACAAGGTATCGGTATCATGTATAAAAAAGATTTCGATAAGTGGAATGACCTGTTCCGTTGGTTCTTGTGGAAAAGAGCCCATAAAAAAGAGGAAAAAGAAGACACCTCCTCTTCCTCCCCAGCTTCGCAAACAAAGCGAAACGACCACTAATTAAATTAAAGAATATGAAGAAAACTTATTTGCCGGCAGAATGGCACAAACAAAGCTTGATACAATTGACATGGCCCCATATAGACACTGATTGGGCCTATATGTTGGAAGAAGTAGATACTTGCTTCCTTAATATAGCTTACGAAATTTTGGAACGTCAGCCTTTGCTGGTAGTAGCCCCGGAGCCTCATCGAATCGGGGACAGAATCTATGAACACGGATGCAATGTGAAGAATCTCACCGTTTCGGCCGTGAAGACTAACGATACATGGGCACGCGACCACGCCTTTATTACCATGCTGAAAGAAAACGGAGAACCGCTCTTGTTGGATTTCTGCTTTAACGGTTGGGGAATGAAGTTTGCCGCCAATTATGATAATATGATAAACTCCAATCTATATTATCGCTGCAAGACATTGACCGGAGAATATGTCTACCAAAGAAATTTCATTTTAGAGGGAGGCTCGATAGAAAGTGATGGAAAGGGAACGCTCCTCACCACAGAGAAGTGCTTGCTGTCTCCCAACCGAAACGAGAAAACAAAAGAAGAAACGGAACAATATCTGAAAGAAATATTCAACTTGAAACAGGTGTTATGGCTGAAGCACGGTTATCTGGCCGGAGACGATACAGACAGTCATATCGACACGCTGGCACGTTTCTGTCCCGACGATACCATCGTATATGTGCAATGCACAGACAAAAAAGACGAGCATTATGAAGAGCTGGCGGCAATGGAGGAAGAGCTGAAAGCTTTCCGGACACCGGAGGGAAATCCCTACCGCTTACTCCCCCTCCCTATGGCCGATGCCATTTATGATATAAATGAAGAACGGCTGCCGGCAACCTATGCCAATTTCCTGATTATGAATGAAGCCGTTCTGCTTCCCACATACAATCAGCCCAAGAACGATACTCGTGCTAAAAAAGTGTTGGAAAAAGCTTTTCCAGGAAGAGAGATTGTCTGTGTGAATTGCACGGCACTGATTAAACAACATGGCTCACTTCATTGTGTCACCATGCAATATCCTGAAGGTGTATATTAATAAGATGTTTACAATATGAGAAGAACAATTAAAGTAGGACTCATTCAGCAGTGTTGTACAGGCAGCCCGGCTGAAAACATGGATAAACTGAAACGCAGTATAGAGGATGTAGCATCCAAGGGCGCAGAACTAGTGGTGTTGCAGGAATTGCATAACACGCTTTATTTCTGTCAGACAGAAGACACCTCCCTGTTTAATCTGGCAGAAACGATTCCCGGCCCTTCCACCGAATTCTACAGTGGGATTGCATCCGCCAACGGCATCGTACTAGTCACTTCTTTATTTGAGAAACGTGCTCCGGGAGTCTATCATAACACAGCCGTTGTATTTGATAAAGACGGCAGCATGGCCGGAAAGTACAGAAAAATGCATATCCCGGACGATCCTGCATATTATGAGAAATTCTATTTCACTCCGGGAGACTTGGGGTTCGAGCCTATCCAAACCTCAATAGGAAAATTGGGCGTACAAGTTTGTTGGGACCAATGGTATCCTGAAGGAGCACGTCTGATGGCTCTGAAAGGTGCTGAAATTCTAATCTATCCCACTGCCATCGGTTGGGAAAGTACAGATACCCCGGAAGAAAAGGCCCGCCAACTGGAGGCATGGGTCATTTCCCAACGAGGACATGCCATAGCCAACGGATTACCCGTAATAGCAGTCAATCGCGTAGGACATGAACCCGACCCCTCGAAACAGACAAATGGAATTCAGTTTTGGGGAAATAGCTTTGCAGCAGGCCCTCAAGGTGAAATTCTGGCACAGGCCGGCAACATGGAAGAGCAAAACATAGTAGTGGAAGTAGACATCACGCGAAGCGAAGAAGTTCGCCGTTGGTGGCCATTCTTCAGAGACCGCAGGATAGACGAATTTGACAAATTGACCAAACGATTTATTGACTAAAAGACGAATAAGTAGAAACGTTATCGTTATATAAATTCACATATTCGTTAAACAAATTGCGATTGAAGCTGTTTTGTTATCAGATTATCTAAAAGATATATTGATTAACAAAACAGCTTTAATTATGAAAAAAGTATTATTCTTAGCAGCATTGTTACTTGTTTGCTTCAGCGGAGTAACGAATGCACAAACCAGAAAACAAAGAGAAGATGCCAAACGCGAAGCATGGAAAAAAGAACGTCAGGAAAAGAAGGCTTTGGAAGCGCAACAGGATTCCGTGTCTTTCATGAAAGCTATCGATGCCTTGAAAAACGGTTCTTTTGTTTTGGAAGCCGACAACGTAGTATTCCGTAATGGTATCATGCGTTTCGTGTCCTCAAACACCAACTATGTGGAAGTAAACGACGGACAAGGAATTATTCAGACTGCCTTCACTAACTTTGTGTATAACTGGAGTCCGAACGGCCTGGGCGGTGTCACAGTACAGGGTAGCGTAAACGGTATAAGTATGCGCCAAGATAAGGATGGTAATGTGTATTACAACTACGGCATCAACGGCATTGCTGTATCAGCCACCGTCTCCATTGTATTGACCGGTGGTACTAATCAGGCCAGTGTAACCGTCAACCCGAATTTCTCCGGAAATACGTTGACCATGAACGGTTATTTGGTTCCTTACAATGAAAGCGACGTGTTCCAGGGAACAACCTGGTAATGCTTACCGAAAGACAATATAAAAAAACTCCTGAGAGCTATCTTTCAGGAGTTTTTTATGTATCTGTTACTTTTATTCTTTAATATCGACAACCAGATTCAACTCATCCAACTGTTTTTGGTCCAAAGCAGCAGGAGCATCCAACATCACATCACGTCCACTGTTATTCTTCGGGAATGCAATGCAGTCACGGATACTGTCAAGACCGGCAAACAACGATACCCAACGGTCGAGGCCGTATGCCAAACCACCATGAGGAGGAGCACCATATTTAAATGCATTCATCAGGAAGCCAAACTGCTCTTGTGCCTTTTCAGGAGTAAAGCCCAGAATCTCGAACATCTTGGCCTGCAGCTGAGAGTCATGGATACGGATAGACCCCCCTCCTACTTCTACACCATTTACAACCATATCGTATGCATCGGCACGAACAGCCGCCGGGTCTGTATCCAACAAGGGAATGTCTTCATCTTTCGGATGAGTAAACGGATGGTGCATTGCCATCAAGCGGTTTTCTTCTTCGCTCCACTCAAACATCGGGAAGTCAACAACCCACAGGCAAGCAAACTTATTCTTGTCACGCAAGCCCAATTGACGGCCCATCTCCAGACGAAGTTCACACAACTGCTTGCGAGTCTTCATGGCATCGTCACCACTCAGAATCAGAATCAAATCACCCGGTTTAGCACCAAAAGCTTCTTTCATCTGTTGCAGCACCTCTTGTGAGTAGAATTTATCTACGCTTGATTTTACATTTCCATCAGCTTCTACGCGAGCATACACCATACCCTTTGCACCAATCTGCGGTCTCTTAACGAAATCAGTCAACTGGTCAAGCTGCTTGCGGGTATAAACGGCAGCACCCTCTGCACAAATACCGCCAATATATGCAGCATCATCAAACACAGAGAAGCCGTGACCTTTCAGAATATCCATCAGTTCAACAAACTTCATTCCGAAACGCAAATCAGGTTTGTCGCTACCATAATATTTCATAGCATCCGCCCACGGCATACGAATGAACGGCTCAGTGAGTTCAACGCCACGCAATTCCTTGAACAAATGTTTGGCCATTCCTTCAAAGGTAGAAATGATATCTTCCTGCTCCACAAAGCTCATCTCACAGTCTATCTGAGTAAACTCAGGCTGGCGGTCAGCACGAAGGTCTTCATCACGAAAACATTTCACGATTTGGAAATAGCGATCCATGCCCGACACCATCAATAACTGTTTCAATGTTTGCGGTGACTGAGGCAATGCATAGAACTGTCCCGGATTCATGCGTGAAGGAACTACAAAGTCGCGGGCCCCTTCAGGAGTAGAACCGACCAACATAGGTGTTTCTATCTCGAGGAACCCTTTGCTGTCCAGATAACGACGTACTTCCATCGTCATTCTATGGCGTAATTCCAAATTCTGACGGACACAACCGCGTCGCAAATCCAAATAACGGTATTTCATGCGGATATCGTCACCGCCGTCACTATTGTCTTCAATAGTGAAAGGAGGAGTAAGTGCGCTGTTGAGGACATTCAGTTCCGATACGATAATTTCTATTTCACCGGTAGGAATATTCGTATTTTTATTTGAACGCTCATTCACTTCACCGGTCACCTGAATCACAAATTCACGTCCCAAATGATTAGCGCGTTCGCAAAGTTCGGCATTCACTTCTGTATTGAATACCAGCTGAGTAATACCATAACGGTCGCGAAGGTCGACGAAGGTCATTCCTCCCATTTTACGTGCACGCTGTACCCAGCCGGCCAACGTTACACTTTTGCCTGCATCGGAGAGTCGCAACTCTCCGCAAGTATGACTTCTGAACATATATTCTTTAATTTTAATCAATTATCGTGCAAAGGTACGACATGTTTTTCATTTATGCAATTTTATTGATTGGCTTCTAATGTCAATAATTACATATTATTATTCATAAAAAAAGTCCCGTTACACGAATGGTTACGGAACTTCTTTCCTGATAAGCAAATTACCGGTTATCAACCTTTAAACATTTCTATTATCTCTTTCAACTCTCCGGGAAACACCTCCCCTGTCTTTTGCCAAAGAATGGAATTATTCTTCATGAGAATAAAACTTGGAACAGTATCGACGTCGAATTCCTTAGCTACCTTCTCGTCTCCTTCGGTATTAACACGAATGATATTTATAGGATTTTCAAATTCATGTATCACAGGGTCTATCCATTCATAATGCGGCGACCAGTCGGCATAAAAAATCAGCAATGTCAAGTTTCCCGATTGCCCGGCATCTTCTATTTGTTTTGCAAGATTCATATTTATTCAGCTTTTAAGTTTTTATACAATCATTGTTATCCCCTGCTCCCCAAACTATCCGTATCCGGATTCAGTTCTTTTACGGCAGCTTTCACTTGCTTTTTGGTAGGTTTACCGGTATTGGCCACTTGTTCCACCGGATATCTCTTTTCCTCTTTGAGCAAATTTACTTTTTGCTCTTCTTCTTGCTTTTTATTCTCTGTGATATGCATACTCATTATCTTTTTAGGATTCATGCTAATGGAACAATACAAATTAATAGATGGTTCATTATTCCCTTTAAAATTTGCTTCCACCTCCCCCCCTCCATTATTCTTTTTTCGGATAACACTGCAATGCGAAGTCTGTCGCCTCCACATTGCGGGCAGTAATATGGGAAAAGGAAGAAAAAAAGTTTTGCTTTTAACAATCTAATATTCAACCATATAAAAAGAAACAATGAAAATACAAGATAAAAAAGATGCGCAAAAGTTTGCAGATATAAAAATAACTCGTACCTTTGCATCGCTTTTGAAAAACAAAGCAACACTAAAATAAAGATTCGGGGTGTAGCGCAGTCCGGTTAGCGCACCTGCTTTGGGAGCAGGGGGTCGTGGGTTCGAATCCCGCTACCCCGACACAATGAAAATCAAGGAGTTACGATAAAAAGTAGCTCCTTTTTTATTGCAAGAATCTATCATCGGCATAAAAACTTCAAAGAGAAACAACTACCCTTCCCTATTTCACTCGAAACAGAGATACTTCCTCCATGCAGATTCATTATTTGTTTGCATAAACTAAGCCCGATGCCGGAGCCTGTCGGTTTGGTGGTAAAGAACGGAACAAATATCTTATCCAGTACATCGGGAAGAATACCACTGCCATTATCACTGACCGTAAGCATAAACACTTGCTTTTCTTTCTCATAATGAGTGGTAATTACCACCTCAGGGGCTTCCTGCTCCGCACAGGCTTCACCTGCATTTTTCAATAGGTTGATAAGCACTTGCTCTATTTGAGAACGATCCAACATCAATATCTTGTCTGCATCCTCTGTCTTATATATATAATGTATATCCCGACTGGGGAATAGTTTCTTTAAATCACCCAACAATTCTTCCATTCTGACCGGGGCAAGAACAGGCATCGACAGGCGGGACAATTTCCGATAGTTCTCTACAAAGCCGAGCAGCCCCTTACTTCTCCGATGAATAGTCTGCATCCCCTGCAGCATAATGCCGTAATCTTTCGCATTCATTCCATTCTGCACAGCCCGCTCACTCAATGTTTCACTCAATGAGATGATGGGGGCAATGGAGTTCATTATCTCGTGAGTCAAGACACGAATCAATTTCTGCCAAGCCTCTATCTCGTTTTCTTCGAGTACGGAATGAATGTTCTTCAGATTTATCAGACGTAAATCCACTCCTTGAGAAGAGTACCCGGTGACCGTCACTGCCAATTCCTGCATGACATCTCCACGGCAGATGCGAACCGCCTTTACTTCACCCGGTTGAAGCGATGTGACAATCACAGGAAAACTAGCGTTGAGGGAAGACAGTTCACTTAACGAATGAATGGGATAACCGCATAAATCATGAACTGCCGCACTGTTCATCCAATGCACAATTCCACTGCTGTCTGCTACCAACAAACTACTGTCTACCGTATTGAGCAGCGTTTCATAATATTGATAACGTTCTTCTTTTTCTGATAGCTTCGTCCTGAACTCGGACACCACCTTATTTATTTCTTCGGCAAGCAACTGCTCGGAACGCGACTTATGCCGGACTGAAAAACTTAAAGAAAAATCAGAATACCGAATTCCCTCTATCATGCGGGCTACCATAAGGGTGGTTTTCTGTTGCCATTGGCATAAATAAAAGATGATGCCTACCACAACCAATGATGAAAACAACAAACAAAAATAGAGTTCATGCCGGAAAAACAGATAAGCGGCAATGGACGCTACCGCCAATAACAGCATGAGCAACACGATGCGGAGTGTTTGAAATCGATTCATAACCCTAATTTTTCTAATTTACGATAAAGAGCATATCTCGTTATACCCAAATACTCGGCAGCACGGCTCAAATTGCCTTCACTGCGCTTCATGGCACGCTCTACGGCATGACGCTCCAATTGTTCCAGGTTCAGGATTTCATCAGTATCCACCTTCTTTTCGGGCTGTGGCTGCAGCATAAAATTAGACGGCTTCAACAATGGGGAATCCGACAAAATCACCGCACGTTCAATGGCATGCTGCAATTCGCGTACATTACCCGGCCAATGATAGCGCATCAGCTTTTGCTTCGCCTCACGGCTGAGTCCGTTTATCTCTTTCTTATACTTATGGATATAGCGTTGTAAAAAATAGTCTGCCAAAAGAAGGACATCCTCACCCCTGTCACGCAAAGGAGGAATATGGATTTCGATTGTATTGATACGATAGAGCAAGTCCTGGCGGAAATTTCCCTCTTCCACCATCCGGTGAATATTTACGTTGGTGGCACTAATCAGACGGACATCAATGGGAATCGTATTCGTTGCGCCCAAACGCGAAATCTGCCTCTTTTCTATCGCCGTCAACAGCTTGGACTGCATAGGCAGCGAAAGGTTTCCGATTTCATCCAAAAAGAGTGTTCCTCCCGAGGCTACTTCCATACGTCCGGCTTTTGCCTTGCGAGCATCTGTAAATGCCCCTTTCTCATAGCCGAAGAGTTCACTTTCAAAAAGGGTTTCGGGAATGCTCCCCAAGTCAATCGTAATAAACGGAGATTCCCTGCGGGGAGAATAATGGCGGAGCGAACGCGCCACCAAATCTTTTCCGGTTCCATTCTCTCCCAATATTAATATATTGGCGTCTGTATCCGACAGCTTCTGGATGGTATCAAACACACTTTGCATTGCTTCCGAACGACCAATCATGTTGGGAATCATTTCATCTTGCCCACTCAATGCCACCACCTGCTCCTTCAATTGCTTTATCTCTTTACGGGAATCCCGCAACTTGATGGCCGACGACAAAGTAGCCAGTAACTTTTCTTTCTCCCAGGGCTTGGGAATAAAATCAATCGCCCCCGCCTTAATAGCCCTCACTGCTTTGTCTGTATCTGCATAGGCCGTCATAAAGAGTACGACCGCTTGCGAATCCAACTTCAAAATCTGCTCCAGACAATCAAATCCCTCCTGTCCGCTGATGGCGTCACGGCGGAAGTTCATATCCAGAAGAATGACATCCGGCTGAAAAGTGGTCATGAAATATTCTATGCGCCCCGGTTGGGTAGTGACTTTCACCTTCTCCACATAAGGCTCCAACAAAAGATTTAGTGCGAAAAGCACATCTTCGTTATCGTCTATAATGAGTATTTTTCCTCTATTTTCCATTATCTTAATTTTAGTATGCAGGAAATATCTTTTCCTGTGAGAGCAAAGATACGGTTTTTTAAGATGCGCTGTATGTGCGTATCCGCACTATTTTTGTGCGAATGCGCACGCAGTCTTCAGCGTCCACTCATCTGCAAATTACTGAAACACAACACGATATAATTATGGCACGCATTTTGATAATTATGAAAGCATAAAACAAACAGTATGAAACGATATTATATTTTAGCTTTTTATATTCTATTCGGTGTAGGAACAGCCACAGCACAAGAAGAAACAATCAGCCTCACGTTACAGCAGGCCATTGAAATTGCACAAGAACATTCGCCACAAGCCCAAGCTGCACGACACACTTATCGTGCAGCTTACTGGAACTACCGCTTCTTCCGTGCAAACTATTTGCCGTCTGTCACTTTGAGCTCATCTCCCAACCTCAACCGGGAAATCAATAAGATTACCCAGCCGGACGGCACAAACCTATTTATCAAACAAAACCAGCTAAGTACAGACCTGAGCTTGAAAATTAATCAGAATGTGTGGTTCACCGGCGGTAGTTTCTTTGTCAAGACCACCACCCAGCGCATTGATGAATTCGAGAATGATATCACGGCATACAATACCCAACCGGTGGTTGTCGGTTATGAGCAGTCTCTCTTCGGTTACAACTCCCTGAAATGGGACCGCCGCATAGAGCCTATCCGCTATCGTGAGGCACGCAAAGCATATTCCGAAGCCTTAGAACTGGTCGCCTCACAAACCAGTAGCCTATTCTTCAACTTGGCAACGGCACAAACCAATCTGGATATAGCCACTTCCAACCATGCCTCGGCCGACACCCTGTATAGATACGCCGAAGGAAGATATAATATAGGTACTATCAATGAAAATGAAATGCTCCAACTCGAAATAAACAAACTTACGGAGGAAACCAATGTAATGAACGCCCGCATCGAGGTGGAAGATCAAACACAGACTTTACGCTCCTTTCTAGGGATAAACCGGGAAGTCAACTTGCGGGTCATCGCCGATGATGAAATTCCCAATTTCGAAATTCCCATGCAGGAAGCACTGCATCTGGCGTTCGAGAACAGCCCCGAACCTGATACCTACGAACGCCTGAGACTGGAAAGTCGCAGTGCACTGGCCTCAGCCAGAGCCAATGCCGGACTGAAAGCGGATTTATACGTTCAGTTCGGTTTGTCACAGACTGGCAATAAGCTTGCCGATTCTTACCGTGATCCGCTGAACCAACAATACGCCAGCATCGGTATCTCGCTCCCTATCCTGGACTGGGGACGAGGCAAAGGACGGGTACGGGTGGCACGCTCCAATGTAGACTTGGTAAACACACAAACAGAACAGAGAATGAAGGATTTCGAATTGAATGTTTGTAAAATGGTACGCCAATTCAATCTGCAAGCCTATCGGGTGGCCGTTGCTTTCAAAACAGACAAGACAGCCGAAAAACGGCATGAAGTGGCAAAGCGGTTGTATATTCTCGGAAAGTCTACCATATTGGACCTCAATGCTTCCATTACTGAAAAAGACAGGGCCAGGCGTGATTATATCACTGCCCTGAAAACATATTGGGGATTGTACTACGGAATAAGAAGTATGACCGGATATGATTTTCAGAACCGTTGCCCAATAGAGGAAAGAATCGGATACGAACAAAATAAATAAAAACTATGGATATTAAAATTGAAAAGAAACCGTGGTATATACGCCATCGTTATTACCTGCTGGGAGGTATCGTCTTTGTTATCTTCCTGATTTATGTTATCAGCCTTTCATTCGGTCCCCGTAAATTACGGATAGAAACCGACAACATACAGATTGCGGAAGTGAAGGATGACAAGTTCATGGAATATGTCGATGTGGAAGGATTAATTCAGCCTATTCTGACCATTAAGATAAATACCCGCGAAGCCGGAAGTGTAGAGCGCATCATCGGTGAGGAAGGAACGATGATGAAGAAAGGAGATTCTATCCTTGTGCTCAGTAATCCTGACCTGCTTCGCTCTATCGAAGACCAACGCGATGAATGGGAGAAACAGCGGATTACTTATAAAGAAAAGGAAATCGAGATGGAGCAAAAAAGCCTTACGCTGAAACAACAGACCCTGCAGACCCAATATGAAATGGACCGCTTGGCCAAAAGCTTCGGCCTGGATAAAGAGGAATATAAAATGGGGATTAAAAGTAAAGCCCAACTGGAAGTTTCGGAAGACGAATATAATTATAAGTTGCAGAACAGCGCCCTCCAGATGGAAAGCCTTCGCCATGATTCGGCTGTGACGATTATCCGGAAAGATTTATTGAAGAATGACCTCGAACGTGAACAAAAGAAATTTACGCGTTCACTGGAACGAATGAATAATCTGGTAGTCACGGCACCGGTTGCCGGCCAGCTCAGTTTCGTAAAAGTGACTCCGGGACAACAGGTAGCATCGGGTGAAAGCATAGCCGAAATCAAAGTCCTCGATCAATATAAGATTCATACCTCCCTCAGCGAATATTATATTGACCGAATCACGACCGGCTTGCCTGCCACCATAAACTACCAAGGGAAGCGTTATCCATTAAAGATTACAAAAGTAGTGCCCGAAGTTAAAGACCGCATGTTTGACGTCGACCTTGTCTTCACTGGAGATATGCCTGACAATGTGCGCGTTGGAAAGAGTTTCAGAGTACAAATTGAGCTGGGACAGCCTGAACAGGCGATTGTCATTCCACGTGGAAATTTCTACCAATCCACCGGCGGACAATGGATTTATAAAGTCAATAGCTCAAAAACCAAAGCTATAAAAGTCCCCTTGACAATAGGACGCCAAAACCCGCAGCAGTACGAGATAACAGAAGGATTACAGCCCGGAGAATTGGTAGTTGTCACAGGATATGATACCTTTGGCGACGCGGAAGAACTGATATTAAAATAAAAGCGCACAGAATGATAACACTGAAATACGCCGGACGCTTCCTGATGCGTTCAAAATCATATACAATTATCAATCTCTTGGGACTGGCGTTCAGCCTGGCCTGCTGCATCATCCTGATGCGGTATATCCACCGAGAGCTGACCGTGGACTCGCATTGCATCGACCCACAACACATCATCATCCCATTGCGGGATATAGAAGGAAACATTCATCCCGGAAATCTGGAGCAAGGCTGGTCGGACACGGATTCAACCTACATTCCGGAAAGTCAAGTCGTGGAGCGATGCCGCCTGCAAATTCAGCAAAGGGACAATGTAAAGTATGAGAACAGCAATTATGCAATGAACATAATGGCTGTCGACTCTACATTCTTTCACTTTTTCCATTACCCCGTATTGACGGGAGAGGCACGACTGACGGCTCCCGACGATGCTATTATCACCCGACAGTATGCCCACCGGCTGTTTGGGAACGAGAATCCGGTAGGGAAAGTCGTGGAGTATTATGGAAAAAACGTTATTATACGAGGAATGATAGATGAACCGAAATGTAAGACCTTACTTCGGTTTGACATGCTCGTGTCACACAACCTGATAAAGCGGTGGCAGCTAATGGACATATCATTAGAGCGTGTGCTTCCCGGAGTAGACCTGGACGAGATAAACAAGCTCAGCAACGTATTTAAGAAAGATAAAAGAGGAAACAGCATACGCTGGAAATTCATTCCTTGGAAAGACTTCTATTGGGAGAATGCCGTCGGACATAATGACGATTACGATTCTATGATGCAATTCGGAAACCATACCCACCTGTATATTCTTTCGGGCGTAGCCATCTTATTACTGATGGTGGGAATATTGAACTTCATCAATATATATATGGTATTCATGATGAAACGTTCCAAAGAATACGGAGTAAAAAAAGTATTCGGTCTGCAACGCTTGCCGCTATTTATGCAAATCTGGCTGGAAAACCAAATCTTGACCGTCGTCGCACTGCTGACGGCATGGCTGTTGGTGGAAGCCAGCCAAATTCCTGTCAGCCAACTGATGGGTGAGCGAATCGGTTACTCTGCATTCGACTGGCAGATATCATTGGGCTTCTTGGTTTTACTGCCTTTGGTTACGTCCGTCTACCCGTATATCAAATACAATTACCTGTCTCCCATTGCGTCTATCCGCTCGATTGCATCGAATCGCCACTCCATCACCATCCGCATGGCATTCCTGTTCTTGCAGTATAGCATCACCGTATTGCTGCTTGTCCTGTCGCTCTACTTTGGCAAACAGTTGAACTTTTTACTGTCTACTCCTCCCGGATACCGGACAGAAGGAATCCTCAGAGCCGAATTGTTCCATGAAAACAATAATTATCTGGTACACGATAAGGAGGAGGATCAGAACAAGCGTTCTGCCCGATATAGTTATATCAAACAGCAACTGAATGAATGTCCCTACATTGAAAGGTGGATGATTTCACACCCTTCCATATTAAGAGGAAGTTCTTTCTGCACATTGCTGAATGATAAAGATACGCATCTTAATATGCTCACTCTGTTTCCTTCGCCCAACTTTTTCCATATATATGATTTAAAGGTACTGGAGGGAGAAATTCCGCAAAAGTTCGAAAGCTGGAGTGACTATAAAATCATTCTGAATAAAGCGGCGATGAAAGCGATGGGGTATACCCGAATGGAGGATGCTTTTGTGCGGAGCGAATCACCACTCTGGGTAACTGTCAGAAATGGGAAAATGGAAGAGGGAGGAACCAAACTGATGCCCGTAGTAGCTGTGATAGACGACTATTATCCTGCACATATAACCCAAGGAGTAAAGCCGATGGCATTTGTTGTCGGAGAAGAAGGCGGTGACAGTGATTTCATAATAGCCACCAAGCCCGGTAAGGAGAAAGAAGTAACGGAGCTCCTTAAAAAGATAGAAAAAGAAATATACAATACGGAGGAGTTCAACCATTCCTGGCTTACGGATGAAGTTCACGACTTATATTCCGAAGATAGAGAAACGGCACATATTTACTCTGTTTTTGCCTTGATAGCCATAGCAATCTCTTGTCTCGGCCTGTTCGGATTATCCCTGTTCGACATCCGGCAGCGTTATCGCGAAATAGCCATCCGCAAAGTAAACGGTGCCGGCATAAAAGAGCTTTACTTATTGCTTTTCCGTAAATACATCAAGGTGATAGGCGGTGCGTTTATAGTGGCAGTGCCTCTCTCCTATTATCTCATACATATTTATACGCGAGCATTCATCATGAAAGCCCCTATCGGCATCGGCATCTATTTCATTGCTTTATTGGTGATTCTCATCATTTCGTTGGGAACTCTGATATGGCAAATACACAAAGCCACCAACATAGACCCTGCCAAAATCATGAAATCAGAATAAACTCATAAAAGAATGAAAACACTGAAATACGCCGGACGCTTCCTGATGCGTTCAAAATCATATACTATTATCAATCTCTTGGGACTGGCGTTCAGCCTGGCCTGCTGCATCATCCTGATGCGGTATATTTACCGGGAGCTGACTGTAGACACACACTGCATCGACCGTGAAAACATATATGGGGTACATGTCAATATGGAAGGCAGTGAATCATTGACCGGCATCAGGCAAATCAACTATGATACCGTCAACATAGACAAACAGTCCATTGGAGCGATAGCCACCTACATACCGCTGGAACAGGATTACATTCAATTGGAAACCAACCGCTATACAGCAAGATGCCTTGTAACGGACAGTGTGTTTTTCCAATTCTTCCACTATCCCGTGATACATGGAAACACATCGCTGAAAACTCCTCAGTCGGCATTATTGACAGAAGCTTTTGCACGCAAGATTTTTGGAAATGAAAACCCGATAGGTAAAGTTTTCCGCTATTCCAATGGCAAAAACATAACCGTGGAAGGCGTTATCGGAGAACCGAAGTGCAAAAGCAGTATCCGGTTTGACGTAGTGCTCTCATCCACTTTGTCCAACGATTGGGAACGTATGAATATCGAACTTTATCATTTCCTGCCCGGCACGGATATGGAAGCGATGAACAGACTGGGCAGCAAACCCAGATACTTAAATAATCCTCAATACGACTCACGGATGTACACTTTCTCGTTCATTCCCCTAAAGGATATTTACTGGAATGGTTCACTGACTGACGACCTCCCATCCATGTTTCTTTCGGGAAGCCGCCAACATATCACCATCCTATGCGGTGTATGTATATTACTGCTGCTCACGGGTATACTCAATTTTATTAATATCTATTTGGTAGCCATGCTCCGACGCGGAAAGGAATATGGTCTGAAAAAAGTATTCGGCGCACGCGGCAAAACCCTGTTCGCCCAAATATGGACAGAAAACTTTATACTGGTGCTTGCTTCCCTTTTGGTGGCATGGTTCATCATCGAACTGACTTCGTTGCCTATAGAACACCTGTTCGGTTATCACAGTTCATATACACTGTTTGACGGTATTCTATCGGCAGGCATTCTACTGATACTTCCGTTATTCACATCTATTTATCCTTACATAAAGTATAACTACGGTTCTCCCATTCAGTCTATTCGCTCCATCGGTTGGGGAAACCGTTCCGTACGCTCGCGGATGTTTTTCCTTTTCGTACAATACATTGTCACCTTCCTATTGGTGATACTCTCCCTTTATTTCAACCGCCAATTGGATGTACTGCTACATACCGAACCGGGATTCCGTACCAAGGATATTATGATAGCCAATTTAGTTTATGAATCGAAAGATTTCAGAAGTTATACTCCCGAAAGTATCATGCAACGACGTCAGCGTATCATGCAACTGGATAATGAACTGGCTTCCTGTCCATTCATCGAGCTTTTTGAACCTAGTCGCGAGGATATTCTCGCTCCCGTCTACAAGACGCATTTTATCAATAACAAAGGAGAAAAAAAACTGATTGCCGTCCGCTATGCCACTCCCACTTTCTTTAAGCTCTATGGCATAAAGATAATAGAAGGCAGACTGCCCGAAGCTGATTCTCAAGACCGGAGAACCTTTCTGGTAGCCAACCGCGCCGCCATGAAAGCATTGGGCTACACTTCATTGGAAGAAACCGGTGTGGTAGAAGAAAATCAAAAAAGAGCTAACGCCAATGCATCTTTGCGACCGATTGACGCCATTGTGGAAGATTATTTTGACGGACATCTCACATTAGGTACTCAACCGATTCTATACACTGTCAGTACGAGAAGCAACGGCGACCTTTACCAAATAGCATATACGCCGGGCAAAAAGAAAGAGCTGGTAGAATTTCTGCACCAGCTGGAGAACAAAGTATATGGCAGTGAAGACTTTACCTATACTTTACTGGAAGATGACGTGAAAGCCATGTATGCCGAAGATTGCCAGACCGCAATGATTTATTCTATCTTCGCATCCATCGCCATCATTGTATCGGCACTCGGTTTGTTCGGCATTTCACTATTTGACATTCGCCAACGCTATCGTGAAATTGCCATCCGAAAAGTAAACGGTGCAAGTACGCGTGAACTTTATCTGCTACTATTCCGTAAATATACCTTATCATTGATGAGCGCTTTTGCCATAGCCATCCCCCTGTCCTGCTTCCTCATCTATAAGTACACACAGGATTTTGCCGTGAAAGCTCCTGTCAGTATCAGTATCTTTATAATCGCTTTATTGCTAGTGGCAGTTATTTCGTTGGGAACTCTGACATGGCAAATACACAAAGCCGCCAACATAGACCCTGCCAAAATCATGAAATCAGAATAATCAATCATAAATTAAAATCATGCTTCAACACTATATAAAAACGGCCTTTCGCCATCTGCTAAAATATAAGACACAAAACCTGATATCCATTCTCGGATTGTCTGTAGGCATTTTATGCTTCAGTATCTGCCTCTATTGCAGCCGGTTCATCTACTCTGTCGACCAATGCTTCATCAACAAAGAACGCATTACCAATATAAATCTCTATACCCCGGACGGCGTCATATATTCGGGTATTCCTGCCAGGTTAATAGAGAGCCTGCGCCAAACACCGGTTGACGAAGCAGAAGATTACACTTTCGTCGCCTACCCCAATCAACGCAGTTACAATGTAGAAACAACCGAAGGGAAAGAAGTGCCCTATGAAGACTTATACACCATGGAAGTAGATTCTTCCTACTGCAACATATTCACGCCCCAAATAGTGCAAGGCTCATGGAAGACGGCTTCGCATACGCCCAACTCCGTGATACTGACCCGCTCACTGGCACGGAAAATATTCGGTGCGGACGAGAGCCCGATTGGAAAACGGATGATACTGGCACAACGATTATCCACCTCACCCGCCACCACCCCACGAACGGGAGGTATCGCCTATACCATACAAGCCGTGATAGAAGATATTCCACTCAATACCAGCTTGAGCTTTCTACAACAAGTTGATATGCTTGTCCTGAACGATAGTGAAGGTATATTACAGTTTGAACATAATAATAACATGACAGGCGGCTGGGGTTTCGCCCTTCTCCGTCCGGGCAAAACACCCACCCAACTAGAGGCACGTTTTCGGGCAATGAACCTGAAACATACAATGTTCAAACAAGAGAACGATGTGACAGCTTCACCTTTCGGGAAAAATTTCCGGGAAAAATCCATCGCCCCTTATTTTGCAGGAATCACATTCGTCATCGGTCTGCTGATTTTACTGACCGGCTTGCTCAACTTCTTCCAATTCCTGACAGGCAGTTACCTGAACCGTTCACATGAGTTCGGCATACGCAAAGCGACAGGAAGCGGGAACCGGCAATTATTCGGGTTGCTCTTTACTCAAGCTGTTCTAGTCTCATTGATTGCTTTCCTATTCACTTTCAGTCTGATAGAAATACTCAGTCCGTTTCTGTCATTTTCGCTTTTCGACTTCACCTTGCTGGTGGAACGAAACTTGCTACTGACACAGACCACAGAATATATGGCAGGTATTCTTCTGCTATGTCTATTACTGTGTCTGATAACCGTATGGCGGATTAAATATATTTCCATACAGACAGGCATTCGCGGCAGCAACCCCAAACGAAGTCGCCACAGTGTACGTAATGTCCTTCTGGGTATTCAATTTTTTATCTGTTGGCTATTCGTCGTGTTTACGGCAGCTCTGTATCTGCAAGCCGACAAGACCGGAAGTACCCTATTCCATACGCTGACGGAAAAAGAAAAATCCGAAATCATCAGTATCCCATTGGATTGCCGTTTTATGAAGAACGACGAAAAACTTGCTTTGATAGAACGTATCAGCCGCCATCCCTCCATTACAGACAAGTTGCCGGCAGACATAAATTATCTGAATGGTCTTTCGGGTACAGGCATGTATACAGAGAAAGGGAATCGAGACAGCTATATAGAAGTCAACATTATGAACATATCAAGCAACTTCTTCGAATTTATGAACATCCCCATCCTTAGCGGACATACTTTAAAAACAGATGAACAGATGGTGGCAGACCATAAACTGGTAGAACACATGGGAAAAGACCTATTGGGAATGACACTATACAACTATGAAGACGGATATACCGTATGCGGTATTTGTTCCGACTTCATTGCAGATACCTACAACCAGAGTCAGGGCTTCATCTTTTTGCCCTGCAAATTCAACGACTATGTAGGCCATTGCTATATGAAATGCAAACCGGGCCGTGTGGAAGAAGTAAAAAGCTTCATAGAAGCAACATTGAAAGAAAGTTTTCCCCCGAGCATACAACCCCGGATTTCTACTTTACTAGAGGATATACATCAGGCACAAGCCATTGAAAACAAAATGAAAGGCATTATTCTGTTCTTCTCCTTTGTCAGCCTGATTATCACTTTATTGGGTGTTTACTCGGCTATTACCCTGGACACGGAACGCAGACAAAAGGAAGTGGCTATCCGCAAAGTGAACGGTGCCGGACTAAAACAGATTATCTTGTTGTTTGCCCGTATGTACATTTACCTGCTGGCATTTTCTGCCATCGTAGCCTTCCCCCTCTGCTATATCATATTGCAACTATGGAAAAAGATGTATATTGTATTTTTCAATGACGGACCATTGTTTTGGATTGCAATTTTTATGGGAGTAGCCGCCATTACTATACTAACCATTATTTTCCGCATTCTGAAGATTGCAAAGAGCAATCCTGCTGAAGTAATTAAAAACGAATAAAAAACAAACACAACAATGACAATACATTATTTAAAGGTAGCATTAAGAAATCTGCTGAAATATAAAGTTCAGACAATAGTCAGTATTCTAGGATTGGCTGTAGGCTTTGGATGCTTTGCATTATCACTTTACTGGATACACTATGAAACGACTTATGATAATTTTCGGAAAGATGCAGACCGTATTTATATGGTACGTACAAATGACGAATATGCAGAAGGGAAAATATCGCCACGCGTGCCTTATGCACTCGGTGACTACTTGACAGAACATTTCCCCGAAATAGAAATTGCAGCACCTTTTCATGTCGCTCCAACAAAAGTGGCCATAAATAATCAATATCAGGATATTTCATTCTCATCAGCAGACAGCGCATGGATGAGCTTGATGAATATACAAATCATAAAAGGTAATCGCAACTTCATGCTACCGACAGACAATGCCGAAATAGCTATCACCGAGGAAGCTGCAAAGAAATGGTTCGGCAACGAGAATCCATTGGGGAAAAAAGTGAAAATGTCAACACGTGCAAAGAATATTTGTGCCGTTGTCCGTGCAGAGCACACGCATACTTGTTTTCCTTTCGAGCTGATAGGCAATCCGGAAATAGGCAGGACTTGGTGGTATATTAATTGGAATATGTTGATTAAAGTAAAGCCGAACACCAATATTCAAGAATTGGAAGCCAAGATTAATACCAATTTGCCTCCTGAATTACAACAAGTCACGTCTACGAGAAAGACCGGTATCGAACGGATTATTCTTACTCCACTTTCGCAATTGCATTATGCCAAAGATTTCCGTAACGATAAAAAAGCGGGTATCACCTTTGATTACATTATCTATTTCTCCATAGCAGGTATTCTGATTATTGCGTGTGCATTAATCAATTATCTTACATTATTCGTCAATCGCATGAGAGTACGCCAACGCGAAATGGCTCTGCGAATGATACATGGGGCCAATATACATTCACTTGTTTCCTTGCTTACAGTAGAATTTCTGCTTCTCTTGATATGTGCTGTCACCACCGGGTTTCTACTGATAGAAATATTCCTGTCGTCTTTTATCGAACTAACAGGAATAGATGCACCGAAAGTTGCCTTATATGGAGAAGCATTTCTCTTTATCTGCCTCGTCTCTTTTATCATTCTGACAGCCATCATTGGACTTTTGTATGTATTATATCATCGTTCACTACATCGCTCATTACAACATAATGCCGGAAGGAAGGCGGGTTCTTTATTGCGTAAAGGAAGTATCGTATTACAACTATTTGTTTGCTTATCTTTTATCGGATGCACGGTACAGATCAATCGGCAATTGAATTATCTGCGCCAACGCGATTTGGGTATGAATTTCCACAACATAGGAAGTTTTTCCATTTCCGGGGACATAGATTACACAGCAATATATAAAAAGATAAAAAACCTGCCCATGGTCACCGAAATTATGCAACCCGATTATTGTCCCATACTTTTAAAGTGGGTAGCAATTGCCCAGTGGAATAATTGGGAAGGACTGGATACGCCACTTGAAAGACCTATACCCGTCAATATATACTTAGGTAAAGAAGAGTTTTTCCGTTTTTATGACATCAACTTGCTTGCAGGCAAATGGCTTAATGACTTCTCGACCTTCGAGGATATCATTATCAATGAATCATTGGCACGCAAAATGGGCTGGAGTCCTCAGGAAGCTATCGGCAAACATATTAAATCCTATATAACTTATACCATTGTAGGCGTAGTGAAAGACTGTCATTATGTGGCACCTACTCTGCCTATTCCCAACACTGGTTTTGTAGTAGGCGAACAAATGGGATTGATGGAACGAAGTGCCGGTATTTTATTTAAGTATAAAGAAGGAACTTGGAACCAATGTCGGCAGGCACTCGAAACAATTTATCAAACGGAGTGTCCTACAGACAAAGACTTATATATGGGCAGCGAGCAAGAAGTATACAACAATTACCTCCGTTCTGAAGATATGCTGGCGCGTTTACTCAGTTTCGCGTCTATAATATGTGTGCTTACCGCCATGTTCGGCATTTACTCATTGGTGACTCTCACTTGTGAACAACGACGCAAAGAAATAGCCATACGTAAAGTCAATGGTGCAACGGTATGGAGTATTCTATTATTATTTTTCCGCGAATACTTAGGGATGCTTTGTCTTTCCGCACTTTTTGCGTTCCCCATAACCTACATTATCATCAAGCATTGGATAGAAAATTATGTCCGTCAGGTCAATATCAATCCATTGTCCTTCGTCCTTATTTTTATCGGACTGGCATTGATAATAATAACAGGAATAAGTTGGCGTGTATGGACAGCAGCCAATGAGAATCCTGCTGAAGTAATTAAAAACGAATAAAAAACAAGCACAACAATGACAATACATTATTTAAAGGTAGCATTAAGAAATCTGCTGAAATATAAAGTTCACAGCTTTATATCGGTTATCTGTCTGGCAATAGGTATCACCTGTTTCAGCCTGATGAATTATTTTATTGATGCCGTAACCGCGCAGACAGATCTGCCGGATTATGAGCATCGCATCAGACTGGTCTGCTGTTCGGAAGATACCGCAGCCGATATCTATTGGAAATGGGATGACATCCGTTATTTGGATGAGCAATCCATAACAGGCATGGACAGCCTTGTAACAGCTTCCTACTCTCGCGATACCGAAATCACAGTCATCGACAAAAACCAGCAGGAACTGCCTTTCCTCATCAAGTACCAATGTGTCTCATCCTCCTTCTTCCCCTATAATGCCATTCGTCCGGTCAGTGGAAAAAGTAGACTCGATGCCCCCGATGAAGTCATTATCTCTCAGGAATTCGCCCACAAAGCGTTTGGAAAAGAAGACCCGACAGGCATGATTATCCACCTTGTACCGACCTATAAAGAATATCCCGAACAGATAAGGGATTACAAGATTGTCGGTGTAGTAACCAGCCAAGACACCGATTGCTACTTTCCCTTATCCATGGACCCATATGCTTCATTCAGTGTCGGCACTTTCCTTACAGGAGAAACCACGCTGGAAACCTTGAACAAGCAACTAGAAAAAATAACCTGGCGGCATGGGGAGTGGAATGTACATGCATACGCCAGCCTGACATCGGCACGCAACGATGATTTGCAAAGAAGCATCGCCATGCTGCTTTTCCGCTTTGTCGGTTCACTTATCCTGCTGTCGGGACTTATCAATTTCCTGAAATTCATTATCCAGATGTTTTATAACCGGCAACGTGAACTGGCTCTACGCAAATGCCTCGGATCAGATATCAAGGGACTATTCTCCCTGCTCTTTGCCGAAATATTCTGGATGATGTCCGCTGCCTTCCTCCTCTCATTGGTCGTAACAGAGGTAGTGGTGTCTCTGGCGTATACTTATATCCCCCAAGAAGACATGATTCCCTTGCCTATGCCAAAGATATACGGCATGCAACTGGGCCTGTACATCGTATTGCTACTGGTATGTATGTCCGTCATAATGTACCCCATTTACCGGTTGCGACAATTGAGCATCATTCACTATATCGTGCAAAAGCGGGAACGGCACGTATTCCGCAACATCATGATAAGTGTACAGCTGGCTATCTCCATTTTCTTTGTAGGCGGCGTGTTCGGAATCACACTCATCTTTAACCAAATGTTCGATAAAATGTACAGCCCATTATCTTCCGAGGAAGAACAACAAATTGTATCCCTGTCGGTGAACAGTATCCGTATGCGGCAGAACATGGACGCCATCCTTTCAGACATCAGCCGTCTGCCTGATGTCACAGACCGGATATCCCTTTCACGCTCCTTCGACATCCAATCATTCACCTATATGAATTACATCAAAAACGGGCGTCCTCAGGGACAAGTACTCATGACTACCGGAGATCCGCACTATTTCGAATTCTTCAAGATTCCGATGGAAGGAAAGTTAGTGGACAGGAATGAGCAGGGAACAGTATACGTCAGCGAACAGTTTAAGGAACAATTACAAAAGGACAGCATAGAAGGCAGCGTCACACTGAGCGGCAATGAATATCGCATAGCCGGTACTTTTCGTGCATTATATAAGGAAGGCGGGCAAAGAAATCTGTCCGGTTCCGTGTTTTTAGTAAACCCCTATCCTTCCTCTTATTACTTCAAGACCTCCGGCTCCGACGCTACCTCAAACGTAATCAAAGCGATAACGGAAGTCTGCCGCCGCTATGTTCCTGCTACATTACCACTGGATATCCGCAATTTCAGTGACTCCAAACAAACCGTTATGGGCACTGTGAATCTGATGCGAAGTGTGTTCATGTTATTGGCTGTCGTCAGTCTGCTGCTGGTGGTGCTCAGTATTTATTCCGCCATCTCTATGGATACGGTCAGCCGACAGAAAGAAGTCGCCATCCGGAAAATAAACGGAGCTACCCCTAACGTCATCGCCCTGTTGTTTGCCAAGACTTACTTAATTATTTATATTCTCACCTTCTGTAGTGTCTATCCCATACTTAGACTGACTCTGATGGAGTTGACATCAGAAACTACTTTCGGGGATATTTACAGTTGGGATAAAGGAGCATTGCTATTCCTTGCCATCGCCCTGCTGATATTCTTAGTAACGGTTTACAAAATATATGAGATAATGCATCTGAACCCGGCCAATATCGTAAAAAAGGAATAATAGAAGCGTCCATCGTGCGCTATCGCACGCGAATAGTGCAAAAACGCACGATGGACATATACAGACAGGCCTATTATATCATTCATTATCAAGCAAATAACTCTCAGGCATAGTTATTGTATATTATCATAAAAGAACAAACACTTAAAAACCGCTTTATGATTAAACACCTCTTGACTGTTACCTTCCGTAACATGACAAAACAGAAAGGACGGAGCATCATATCTGTGCTTTGCATCACAGCAGGGCTGTTGTGTTTCAGCATCTGCCATTATTATAGCACCATTATGAGCCGAGGTAATAAACTCTTGGACACTTACGAACGTATGGCAGTCATTCGGGGCAAAAACAATCCCAACATGTACATGGGATTTAGTCTTGACAAAATAAAAGAATTGGGGAACGAAGAGATACTAGGCATGGCATTTTTCACTAATGGAACCACAAACTTTAAAACACAATCGGATGCTGTCTACCGTATATCTGCCACTTTCTGTAACCATGACTATTTTCTGGTTTTTCCTCCAAAACTCATTGAAGGAAGTCTGGAAGAGTTCGATAAACGACCGGAAATCATTGTCGTAACCAAAAACTTCATCCGGAGATACGCCGATGCCGGTACTACTATCGGTTCCTCCGTCACACTCAATAAAACAACTTATACCATAGGGGCCATCATAGAATCTTATCCGGCAGGAATGAACAACTATATCACTTCCTATGATTTGTTCATCCCATCCTCCGAATCATACGGCGATAAAGTCCTGCTACTTGGGAAGCCTTCGGATATAGAAATCATAAACAAACGTCTGGCATTACTTGATTGGGAGGGATACCAGACCACCCCCCAATGCTATTTGATGAGCCAGCTGCCTCAAACGTCAGGCCTGGAACTGTATATCAGTATCATCGGACTGATTATCCTGATTGTTGCATTGACTAATTATTTCTCATTCAGCATCAGCTCTTTTGTCAACCGCTCACACGAATTGGCTCTCAGACAATGCCTGGGAGGAAAAAGCAGCAACATCTTTGGATTGTTATTCATTGAGCAATTCATCATCCTGACGTTAAGTTGCATACTTACGCTTGCCTTGTCTGAAAGCCTGCTGCCTGCTTTCATCGACAGTCTGAGCTATAATATCCGCCGGGAACTGGAAATCGACATTCCTTTCCTGTTAATAAGCGAAATAAAATATACCGTTCTCATTTGGGGAACCTCATTCCTTTTATGCTATATCTCTGTCACCAGAATCATCCGCCACATGCACCGCAAAGGACTAAGCGGAAGAGCCGGAAAAGGAAAACATCTATTACGTAATATCTCGTTAGGATTGCAGTTTTTCTTTTCGTTCCTTTTCCTTTTCGGGATTGCAGGAATATATTTCCAAATGCAAAGTTACTCCAACAGCACCACCCCCCTACTGACAGATGAAGAAAAACAGAACCTTATTATCATTCCCACCTATTCGTATGATAATAAGTTAAATAAAGAATTAACAGAAGTCTGTGACTATTTCCGCTCTAAAAGTTGGTGCGAATCACTATCTTTATTCTGCTTTAACACTATGAATATAAAGAAAGAGTATGTCATAGTCAATCAAGTGACAGAAGAATTCCTAGACCAAATGAAAATAGAGAAATACCATAAACCGGGAGAAAAGTTCGCTTATATCACACCCACCATTGATACTGAAATAAGAAGTGACAGTAGCTTTCAAACCATCCGGTTCAGAAAGGAATTGGAATACCCCATCAAGGGACAATGCCATATATTCCCTCAACCCAAATATGGAACTTCTTATTTAACAGTGCTGCCGTTTGAGAATAAACACGAACCCGACAAAATCATCCTGCAACTGAAGCAAGGGGCAAACCGCAAGCAAGCCCTGCAGGAGATAAAGAAAAAAATAAATACTTATTACCCGGCAAATGCCACGTATGAAGCAACAACGCTTTACGATGAACAAGTAGGAGAATTGAATGTCTTGCGAAATCTTTTCATCGTCTGCGCCATCATATCACTACTCATTACCATTCTGGGAATCTATCACTCTATACAGATAGATACGGAGCGCCGACAAAAAGAAGTAGCTATCCGAAAAGTGAATGGAGCCCACATCAGCGATATCTATTGGTTGTTTGGCAAAAGCTATGTGACACTTTATCTGATAGCAATGATATTGGCCATACCAATCTGTCTCTTTCTGATGATTATGGCAGACAGTATGATAAAGTTCGACTATGGACATCCGATGTTATGGAGTATCCCAATGTTTGTTGCCGCTATGGTAATCATACTGACCATCAGTTGGCGCATTTATAGGATAGCCCGCATCAATCCGGCAGAGATTATCAAAAACGAATGATATAATAACATTTAAAAATAGAACAATTATGATTAAGACAGTAAACTTACAAAAAATCTTCAAGACAGAAGAAGTTGAAACATGGGCACTGAATAATGTCAGTCTGGAAATTAAAGAAGGTGAATTCGTAGCCATTATGGGCCCTTCAGGTTGTGGCAAATCTACCTTATTGAATATTCTCGGATTATTGGACAACCCCTCGGGAGGCGAATATTACCTGAACGGCACAGATGTGTCTAAATTTACCGAAGCACAACGTACCAACCTCCGCAAAGGTGTCATCGGTTTCGTTTTTCAAAGTTTCAACCTGATAGACGAATTAAACGTTTACGAAAATATTGAGCTACCCCTGCTTTACATGGGTATTCCGGCTTCCGAACGCAAACAAAGAGTAGAAGAAGCCATGAACCGTATGGCTATCGCCCACCGTGTAAAACATTTCCCACAACAACTCTCCGGAGGTCAGCAACAGCGTGTAGCCATTGCCCGCGCAGTAGTGGCAAATCCTAAATTGATTCTTGCCGATGAGCCTACCGGTAACTTGGATTCAAAAAACGGTAAAGAGGTTATGGAGCTTCTGACAGAACTGAACAAGGAAGGAACAACCATCGTCATGGTAACCCACTCCCAGCATGATTCAGGTTATGCGGGAAGAACAATCAACCTGTTTGACGGACAGGTGGTCAATGAAGTAAAAATCTAAGTTGTGTCTTTAAGGTACAGATAGCACGGAAATCACGGAATAAAAGAGTATTCATATTTCCGTGTAATTCTGTATCTAAAAAGAAACTCCTGACAGTTAAATTATCAGCCTATGAAAAAATATTATCTATTAATATTGCTCGGAATCTGTTTTATCAGTTGTAAAAATCAGAATCCATTGCCCGATATGCAATTAGGCGCTCTGACAGATTATGATATAGAGGCATTTGATACATCCCCAAGGTATTTTAAAGATTATCAGACTTACTATCTGGAAGGTACTGCAAATTTATCTTCTCGTGAGGCTGTCCGAGAATTAACTCGTCATCATGACCGTATCTATAGCCTGGCAGACGGACGACTATATGTCCATCACCATAAAACCGGAAAGAGACTGCATATATTCGACTCTGTCCCCACCTCTTTCCGTTCATTTGATATAGACACTATCCGGCAACGAATCTATGCTTTAGACCATAAACAGATTGTTTGCTATGACACTATTGGCAACAGACTTTCCACATTCTCCTTGAAAAACCATTCAAAGAACGAACGGCTGGCCGTCATCGGCAACGGTGGTCATCTTTTGCTCACCACCATGACATACCCACAGCCTGAAATATACCACATAGACTACGAGAACCGGAAACAAATTCCGCTGCGCAGCCCCAATAAGAAAACAGAGATTTACACTGACACACTGGATGCTCCCCTCTCCATCATCGGACACAGCAAAAGAGGCACCTATTATAAATACATAAATAATGACACTTTGTTCCTCGTTACTCCTCAAGGACTGATTCCCATGTATGACTGCCACATGAAGAAAGCATCAAAAAGCGATTTTAAAATGCGCTTGCTTTCTTTAGATGAAACAGATGAATACTGGATTCCCCGATATCGTACCTCAGTAGTCGTGAAAGGAAAACATTATAGATGCACTGAGGCCGGATTTATCACCAAAAGCTTTCAACCTATAGAAATTCCTTATAACTTCGGTCATATCAATCCCGAGAAACGGGGTGCCACCTGCTGGATAGGCAAATATCCTTTCTTCATGAGCAAAGATTGCCGTGACATTCTGCAAATCAACTCTACTGAATTGGACAGCATCTACTTTTTGCCGGAGGAACTACAGACAAGAAAAGCCTCCAATGATTTAATCTTAAATGTTCTGAACCTAAAAGATAAAAAGAAATGAACACCATTGCCACATTTAAAATCATCTTCCGCAGTTGGTGGAGAAATAAACTGTTTATTCTCATCTCTCTCATCAGCCTGACAGTGGGGCTCGGATGTACCAACCTGCTTGTCACTTTCTTTATTCACGAGTATAACATCGAACAGCAGACACCCGACCGGCAGCTCATCTTCGCACTGCGGCAAGACTCTCCGATGGAAGAAGGTGTAAAGGTATCCTACGTCGATGCGAACACTGCCGAACAGATAAAGGAAAAGTATGCAGAAATAACAGATATACTCCGTCTGAACGGAATGAATGCGAATGTCTGTAAATACAATGAAATAAAATATGAACACCCGTTATTTATATGTGCAGACTCTACATTAAATAAGTTTTTTCATTACACCGCTTTGGAAGGCAATCTTAGCACAGTATTGACAACCCCGGACAAAATAGCCATCAGCGAGACCTTTGCCCGTAAACTATTTCACGGTCATAGCGGCATAGGAGAAATGATTGAGATTATTGACGCGAATGGTGAGATACAAAAATATGAAGTAGGTGCTATTCTGAAAGAACGCCCACAATCATTCCTGCATTTCGACTTGTTAACCGGCATAACAGGAGAGTTTTGGGGAGGCCCAACTCTTCTAAAGCTACACCCCGGTGCTTCCGCATCGCTCTTACAAGAGAAAATAAGAGAGGATAAAATACCGACTCTCACTTCCGGAAACACACAGTATTACGTAGATGCTCTCAAAAGCCTGTATTTTAATACCAACAAAAACAGCAGGCAACAAGAGCTGTCCTATTTCCAGCAAAGCGATGTACCTTTACTCTACATCGGCCTGATATCAGCTCTGCTGGTACTTGCCATCGCCTGTTTCAACTATACCAACCTGAGCCTGTCACGCACCCTGCAACAGATAAAAATGATACATATCGAGAAACTGATGGGAGCTCAACTGAAAGAAATCCGCAAACAGTTATTCTACGATGCAACGCTCACCGTATTATTGGCATTTCTGTTTTCCTTGTTACTTATCAATGACTTACTACCGTGGTTCAATGAATTACTGTCGGCGCATCTGTCCCTTTCCTTCTTCTTCAGCTGGCAGGTCTTGCCATTGCTTTTAGCATTTGTTTCTGCCATGGCAGTGATACCCGGATTATATATCAGCCGGAAACTTTCCCGCCAAACCTTGAGTGAGTACAGCCACAATTACACCGGAAGAAAAAAGCAACAACAGATATGGATACTAGTCACCTTGCAGTTCATCTTTTCCATCGGATTAGTTTACGCCACAACAATGGCACAAGCCCAAATGGATTTGTTGAAGTCTCGTGCCCACCTCTATGAAAATACCATCGAACTAAATGGGAAAAGCCCCTTCTATAAGGAACTGAAAAAAATCAACGGAATAGAATCAATATCTTTATCCAGAAGCTCTGTACTGAATGCGTGGATGCGCGAACTTCCCATACAACAGCCGGATGGCAGCGTGAAACATTATTATATAATACAAATTCCAACGGACACAACATTCCTTTCAACCATGCACATACGCCAACTGGCGGGTGTGTCACCGGCTAAAGCATATCAGGAATACTCCCATCCGGTATTTATCAACGAGAGCTATGCCCACATATTGAACATTGATGCTTCAAAAATAGGACATAACCTCCGTGAATTTGACGCATTTGCCGATAGCCTGAGCGTATTGGCCGGTATCATAGAAAGTTTCCCTTTCAATTCGCTGAAAGAAGAAATTGCAGGACAAACAATATCTTTTGTACCCGAAAGTAACCTGACCAGATACGGCATGTTTATACAGGCCAGACTACATCCTGAAACACGCCGGGAAACGCTGGCACAAATAAATAAGCTATGGGAGAAAATGTGCGACGGAAGAGAGTTTCAGTATACAGACATGCACCAAAAGTTTATGCAACGGAACAAGATGATTATAACTCTGTCAAAAATTCTGATAAGCTACTCACTCATAGCACTGGTGCTTACCTGCTTCGGGCTGTTCGGTATCTCATGGTATGCAGTCCGTCACCGCACCCGTGAAATAGCCATCCGCAAAGTGCATGGTGCCTTAAACCGACAGATAGTGTGGGCGTTGAACCGTTCTTTTCTATGGCAGATTTTGATAGCATACGCCATCGCCATTCCCCTCGTGTGGTGGCTTATGGAGCATTGGTTGGAACAGTTTGCCTACCGGACTTCCGCTACGTGGTGGAGTTTTATCTTCCCGCTTATTCTAGTTATGGTTATCACAGGCATTACGGTGACCATACACAGTTATCGCGCTGCCCGCAGCAACCCTGTCGAAAGCCTCAAAACCGAATGATGCATCTATGGGTGTTACATCAGGCCTGCTTCCGTTTCTCCTGAAAGACCACAAGAGACACGGAAGCAACCACCAGTGTAACACCCATCGCACTATAAACGGTAAATAATTCTTTAAATACAAACACACCTATCAGTACTGCCGTCAGCGGTTCCAATGCTCCCAAAAGAGAAGTAAGCGTAGGGCCGGCCAGTTTTATGGCCTTCACTAGTGTGATATTTGATATGGCTGTCGCCGGAAGTGCCAATCCTAGTATATAAAGCCAGGCAATCCCATCGGTTTCCAAGCGAATACCACCTTCCCGACAAAGACCTCCCAGAAAGAAAAACAAAGCCCCCAGTCCCATCACATAGCAAGTTAAGGCTGTGGAATCAATATGTACCGCACGGCTTTTCCTTACTCCTATGATATAGCCCGCATACGAAAATACAGAGACACAAGCGGCTATCAACCCTACCCCGGTATCTCCTCCACTAAACTCAATATCACCCGATGACAATAATGAGGCTCCTATCAATGAAAGCAATATGGCAGTAAATGTAACGACGGACTTCTTTTCTCCATAAAAAGTAATCATGACAATAGCCACGGCCAAGGGATACATGAAGTGGATAATAGATGCCACTCCGCTTGCTATATTCTGATAAGCAATGACCAGACTGAATGAGGTTATCGCCCTAAACAGGCTCAATACGAAAACGGTCATAAAGTCCTTAGTGCCCAACCGGAAGTTACATCCCGAAAGCAATCCGAACAATACCAATACTACTGTAGCTACTCCCCAACGGTAAGTCAGCACCTCAAAAGAAGAAAAGCCGATAGCTAATAAACTAATAGAAAAAAAAGGCGCCAGCCCGAAAGTAGCCGACGACACTGCTGCATATATAATTCCTTTTAACTGATTCATTCTGTCACTGTCTATCTAGAAACAGACACAAAGATACGAAAAACAGCTCATGCACAAAAGTCCGTGAGCGTAAATATTCACTCAGATGGACCCTGACACAATGACATATATACGTGTGGGCTTATGCGGACGTACGTGTGGACCTATGCGGACGTACGTATCGGCTTATGCGGACGTACGTATCGGCTCATGCGTATATACGTGTGAATTGTACTGGCCGATGCCCTTTAGAGATAACCGAACCGGACATCTTCTAAAAAAACAGATGCGGCTCAACAAAAGATTGTCAAGCCGCACCGTTGAAACAAATTCTTTTATTTCAATATGCCTAATTTCTTAAAGCATTGAGTCAGTTTGTCTACTGCATAGTCAACCTGCTCTTTGGTATGGGTAGCCATCAAAGCAACACGAACCAATGTATCTTGAGGTGCACATGCAGGAGGGATAACCGGATTGATAAAGATACCTTCATCAAACGCCAATTTGGTCACCTCGAATGTCTTATCGGTATCGCGCACATAAAGCGGGATGATAGGACTCTCTGTATCACCGATTTCAAAACCAGCCTGACGGAAACGGTCTAATGCATAATTGGTAATCGTCCACAAGTTTGCCTTGCGTTCGGGTTCTGTCTTCAAGATGTGAAGTGCTTCACGTGCGGCAGCGGTTGCAGCCGGAGTGTTACTTGCAGAGAAAATATAAGAACGTGAATTATGACGCAACCAATTGATAGTATCTTTGTCTGCTGCCACAAAACCACCGATGGAAGCAAGTGACTTAGAGAAAGTACCCATAATTACATCTACCTGGTCGGTCAAGCCGAAGTGGTCGCATACCCCGCGTCCCTGATGTCCGAATACTCCCAAACCGTGAGCTTCGTCTACCATGATGCTGGCATTGTATTTTTCTTTCAGGCGGACAATTTCGGGCAAATTTGCCAAGTCTCCTTCCATAGAGAATACTCCGTCAACCACAATCAGTTTCACTGATTCGGGCTTGCACTTCTGAAGTTCTTTTTCAAGAGCTTCCATATCATTGTGCTTGTACTTTAACTGAGTAGAAAAAGAAAGACGACGTCCGTCTACGATAGAAGCATGGTCGCGGTCATCGCAGATGATATAGTCATTACGGTCTGTCAGGCATGAAACCACACCTTCGTTTACCGTAAAACCGGTGGAATAAACCAACGCATCATCCTTACCTACGAATTCTGCCAATTCTTTTTCTAACTGAACATGAAGGTCGAGTGTACCATTCAAGAAGCGTGAACCTGCACAACCTGTACCATATTTACGGGTTGCAGCAATTGCTGCTTCAATAATTCTTTCATCGTAAGTCAGCCCCATATAAGAGTTAGAGCCAAACATCAGGACTTTTTTTCCGTCCATGATAACTTCCGTATCCTGATGGCTGTCTATCTCACGGAAATAAGGATAAACACCCTGCTCCATGTATAACTGAGGCAATCTGAATTTACTTAACTTGTCTTGTAATAATCCCATATTTTATTATATGTGGCGTAAACCTCATCGGTTTACATTAAAATAAATGTATATAAACTCACTAATACATTCTGCTTTTAGGGAGTTCCCGTCAAAACAGGCTGCAAAGATAGTAATTTCTGCAAAGCATTGTTCTCTTTTTCAAAAAAAATATTTAGTAACATCAAAACTTTTATGATTTTCGATGGTTATAACTAAAATGTATTACTTTTGCATCTTATTTGAAAGCTAAACGACCTAAAGAAGTATGACCGCAAAAAAAAGAATTGTATTTGTTGTAAATCCCATCTCAGGGACGCAGGGGAAGAAGGCCATATTGAAATGGATTGACGAGCGCATAGACCGTGCGCTTTTTGATTATTCTATTGTAAAAACGCAATACGCCGGTCATGCCGTCGAAATTGCGGCGACGGCTGCCAAAGAGAATGTAGACATCGTAGTGGCCATAGGCGGCGATGGTACGATTAACGAAATCGGTCGTTCGCTGGTACACACAAACACGGCACTAGGTATCATTCCTTGCGGTTCGGGCAATGGATTGGCACGCCATTTACGTATTCCGATGGACGCCAAAGCAGCTATTGACTTGCTGAATACCGGCGAATGTACTTGTGTGGACTACGGAAAGATAAACAATATGCCGTTTTTCTGCACATGCGGTGTAGGGTTTGATGCTTTTGTGAGTCTGAAATTTGCCGATTCAGGTAAAAGAGGCTTATTGACCTATCTGGAGAATACCTTACACGAAAGTCTGACGTACGAACCCGAAACCTATGAAATAGAGAATGAAGAGGGAACAATCAAATATAAAGCATTCCTGATTGCTTGCGCCAATGCATCGCAGTATGGCAACAATGCCTATATTGCTCCTCAGGCTTCCTTGACCGACGGACTGATGGATGTCACCATCTTGGAACCTTTCACCGTGCTTGATGTGCCGTCCTTGTCCTTCCAGTTATTCAATAAAACGATTGACCAAAACAGCCGCATTAAAACCATGCGTGCAAAAAAAATAAAGATACACCGCACCAAAGAAGGGGTAATGCACTATGACGGTGACCCAGTGATGGGAGGTAAAGATATCGAAGTGGAACTTATTCCTCATGGGCTGAATGTGATAATCTCCAATAAAAAAAAAGAGGAGGAACCTTTTAGCCTCCTGCAACAGATAGCAGAGTATTTTAGCGGTTTGAAGCCTAAACATGAAGAGATGATTAAACAGAAGTACAATCACCTTTTTGTATTGAACCGCCATTTACTCAGACGGTTATCCAAAAAATAGGTTACATTTTCAAATAGAATTCTTTGGTCAGCGCTATATATTCCTCACTATATATATGGCGGGAAAGCTCCACAACCAAACAACCCTCCACACATGTTGCCGGTTGCTTCTTAAATTCCATCAATACCCGCTTGGGGGTGGCATCCGGCTTGGTTTTTATCCATGTACGGCGAGACAAATACAACCCTTCCTCTGAGGCGATTTTCATAAACTCATCCATACCGTCTGTCGGAATAATGACAGAGAAACGCCCTGATGAAGAAAGTAATCTTCCACAACTATTTATCAGCGATTCAAAATTTAAACCGACTGTGTGACGGGCCATGTTTCTTTGTCCGTCAGGACATTTCAGCGAATTGACAAAATAAGGAGGATTTGACACGATTACATCATATCGGATATCTGAATCAAAATGGCAAATATCATGGTGCTCCACCTCTATCCTATCGGGCCACGGCGAGTTCTTTACATTCTCTTCGGCCTGCTTCACAGCATCTTCATCTATGTCGACAGCCATAATATGCGCTTCACTGCGCTGGGCGAGCATCAGGGATATCAGCCCTGTCCCGGTGCCGACATCCAAAATATCGCGTGCATCAGACACCTCTGTCCATGCTCCCAACAACACCCCATCCGTGCCTACTTTCATGGCACAACGGTCATGATAAACGGTAAATTGTTTGAATGAAAAATAAGGATTCGGCATAGTAGTCATATTATTTTTCGCCAAAAATAGTCAATTCAGTCCGAATACGCCAAATATTAGGAATTATTTGATTTTAAAAACTCATTTAGTACTCACGAATTTTCCTTATTCGCCAAGGAATGATTAACTTTGTCCCCGTTTTGGGCAATAGTCCAACATTAAAAAACAGAACTAGGAAGATAGAATTATGGTTAAAAGAAAAAAGACAGAGGATATTTTGATGAATACAGATGCTGATGACATCTCTATGCTGGCTGAAATCCAAACCGATTTGGAAGACATATCTGCAATCGAATTTGAAAAAGAGATTCCCATAATGCCTTTGCGCAATATGGTCATGTTTCCATCGGTAGTCATGCCTGTAACTATCGGACGTCCCAGTACGTTGAGACTGGTCAACGCTGCCTATAAGAAAAAACAACCCATAGCCGTTATCTGCCAAATACAAGGAGATTTGGATGACCCGGGATTTGCCGACCTATACCATGTGGGAGTCATTGCAAAGATTCTCCGTGTTTTTGAAATGCCGGGCGGCAATACCACCGTTATCATGCAGTCCAATGGTCCCAAAATCCATCTGGACAACATAACCAGAGCTGTCCCTTATTTAAAAGGAACGGTTACAGCTATCCACGAGAATTATGAAGAGCAGGACAGCGACGAATTCAAAGCCCTGATAGATACCTGCAAAGACTTGACAGCCAAATTTATTGACGTTTCGGAAAAGCTCAGTCCTGATACGGTATTTGCTATAAAGAATCTGGACAACCCGGAAATTCTGGTTAACTTTATCAGTTCAAACTTCCCTTTTGCTGTTGAAGAAAAAATAGAATTGCTGAAATATGACGTATTGAAAGAGCGTATGTATCGCCTTATTCAGATATTGAACCGCGAAGTGCAGTTGGCCAATATCAAACAAAACATCCAGATACGTACCCGCGAGGATATCGACCGCCAACAACGCGAATACTTCCTGCAACAGCAAATAAAGAATATTCAGGATGAATTGGGAGGTGGACAAGAAGACGAGATTGATGAATTGCGTCAGAAAGGCCAGTCCAAGAGATGGGGAAAGGAAGTGGCAGAACTCTTTGAGAAAGAACTGTCCAAGCTGGAGCGTATCAACTCGCAATCTCCTGATTTTAATGTGCAGCTCACTTATTTGCAAACATTGCTGGCCTTGCCTTGGGAGTCATACACTACAGACAACCTGAATATCAATAATGCAGAAAAGACTTTGAACAAAGACCATTATGGATTGGAAAAGGTGAAAGAACGTATCTTGGAACATTTGGCTGTGCTGAAGTTGAGAGGCAATATGAAATCACCTATCATTTGTCTTTATGGCCCTCCGGGAGTAGGTAAAACATCTTTAGGACGTTCTATCGCATCTGCCTTAAAACGTAAATATGTGCGTATGTCATTAGGCGGCGTACATGATGAGGCTGAAATCAGAGGACACCGCAAAACTTACATCGGCGCTATGCCCGGCCGTATCATCAAAAGTTTGATTAAAGCCGAATCGTCCAATCCGGTGATTATTCTGGATGAGATAGACAAACTGGGCAGCGACCATCGCGGAGATCCCAGTTCGGCTATGCTGGAAGTACTTGACCCTGAACAAAACAACACGTTCCATGATAATTATCTGGACGTGGACTATGATTTATCCAAAGTCATGTTTATTGCCACTGCCAACAACCTCGGCACAATCCCTTCTCCATTGCTCGACCGTATGGAGTTGATTGAGGTGAGCGGATACATCACAGAGGAAAAAGTGGAAATCGCCCGCCGTCACCTCGTACCGAAAGAGCTGGAAGCCAACGGCATAAAGAAAGGATATGTAAAGTTCAGCAAACAGGCTTTGGAATATATCATCGAAAATTACACACGTGAAAGCGGTGTGCGCGAGCTCGAAAAAAAGATAAACAAAATCATGCGCAAAATTGCCTTGCAGTTTGCACGTGACGGCTTCGAGCTGGTGCATGAAATCAAGCCTGATGACGTAAGAGAATACCTGGGTACTCCCGAATACAGTCGCGACAAATATCAAGGCAATGACTATGCAGGTGTAGTAACCGGACTGGCATGGACAGCCGTAGGCGGAGAAATTTTATTCGTAGAGACCAGTTTGAGCAAAGGGAAAGGCGGAAAACTCACCTTGACCGGAAACTTAGGTGACGTGATGAAGGAGTCCGCTATGCTGGCCTTGGAATATATCAAGGCTCACACACAGCTACTCAACCTGAGGGAAGATATCTTCGACAATTGGAACATACACGTCCACGTGCCCGAAGGAGCAATTCCCAAAGACGGGCCTTCTGCCGGCATTACCATGGTCACTTCATTAGCTTCCGCCCTTACCCAGCGCAAGGTGAAAGCCAATCTTGCCATGACAGGAGAAATCACGCTACGCGGAAAGGTATTGCCCGTAGGCGGTATCAAGGAAAAGATATTGGCAGCCAAGCGTGCCGGCATCAAGGATATCATTTTATGTGAAGAGAACCGCAAGAATATCGAAGAAATACAGGCGATATACTTGGAAGGAGTAACTTTCCATTATGTAAATGACATTAAAGAAGTATTGGAACTTGCTTTGACTGACGAGAAAGTAAACGGTGCCATAGACTTTAATACTACTCATCAAACAAACGAAGAAAAGAAATAAATATGACTTTTGACTTACAATATACAGACCCCAAATCTAATGCCCGTGCCGGGATTATCACCACAGACCACGGACAGATAGAAACTCCTATTTTTATGCCGGTAGGCACGTTGGGAACAGTAAAGGGCGTGCATTTACATGAGTTGAAAGACGATATTAAGGCACAGATTATATTAGGAAACACGTACCATTTATATCTGCGGCCGGGGCTGGATATCATCGAACGTGCCGGTGGCCTGCATAAGTTTAACGGTTTCGACCGCCCTATGCTGACCGACAGTGGCGGCTTTCAGGTGTTCTCTTTGTCGGGCATCCGCAAGATGCGCGAGGAAGGTGTGGAATTTCGTTCACACATCGATGGTTCCAAGCACATGTTCACCCCTGAAAAGGTAATGGATATCGAACGTACCATCGGAGCGGATATTATGATGGCTTTTGACGAATGTACTCCGGGCACCGCCGATTACGAGTATGCAAAGAAATCGATGCAACTCACCCATCGCTGGCTGGACCGCTGCTTGAAACGTTTCAACGAAACAGAACCCAAATACGGATATAAGCAGTCATTGTTCCCTATCGTACAGGGTTGTGTATATCCCGACCTCCGCAAGCAATCGGCGGAATTTATAGCATCAAAAGGTGCTGACGGCAATGCTATCGGAGGATTGGCAGTGGGTGAACCGACCGAAAAGATGTACGAGATGATTGAGGTAGTCAACGAAATTCTGCCTAAAGACAAGCCTCGCTATCTGATGGGAGTCGGTACTCCAATAAATATATTGGAAGGAATAGAACGCGGTGTGGATATGTTTGACTGCGTGATGCCTACCCGTAACGGACGAAACGGAATGCTTTTTACCAAGGACGGAATCATGAATATGCGTAATAAGAAATGGGAAGACGATTATTCGCCCATCGAGGCCGACGGCGCATCGTATGTAGATACCATGTATAGCCGTGCTTATCTGCGCCACTTATTCCATGCACAAGAGTTGCTGGCCATGCAAATTGCTTCCATCCACAATTTGGCATTCTATCTGTGGCTGGCAGGTGAAGCACGCAAGCATATCATTGCCGGTGACTTCTCTACATGGAAACCAATGATGGTAAAGCGCTTATCCACAAGATTATAATTTATAGAAAATGAAGAATTGGTTCAAGAAGAGCACAGGTAAATTCACGAAAGATGAAGAGCAGTCGCAGACTGGCAACAAACACTTGCAAAGCAGATGGCTCAAGAGGCTGGATGTATATATCATCAAGAAGTTTCTCGGGACCTACTTCTTTGCCATTGCATTGATTATTTCCATTGCAGTAGTGTTTGACGTGAACGAGAATATCGACAGGTTTATCAATAATAAGGCACCGCTGAAAGCTATCGTCTTTGATTATTACATGAACTTTATTCCTTATTTCTCCAATCTGCTCAGCCCGCTTTTTGTCTTTATTGCCGTTATCTTCTTTACTTCCAAACTGGCGGAGAATTCAGAAATCATTGCCATGTTCTCTACAGGAATGAGTTTCAAGCGAATGATGCGGCCGTATATGATTTCAGCAGCCATTATCTCTGTAGTAGCTTATGGACTGGGTGCATACGTCATCCCCAAAGGAAATGTGACACGACTCGACTTTGAAGACCGCTATAAAAAGAAAAAGAAGGTGGAGTATGTACGCAATGTGCAGATGGAAGTCGACAGTGGTGTAATTGCTTACATTGAACGCTATGAAAATTATAACAAGACAGGCTACCGTTTCTCTTTAGACAAATTTAAGGATAAAAAATTGGTATCCCATCTCACTGCACGGAGCATCACCTATGATACAGCCAGTGTACACAAATGGATTATCAAGAACTACATGATTCGGGAAATGGACGGTATGCGTGAAAAAATCAGTAAAGGCGACCGGATGGACAGTATCATAAAAATGGAGCCGCAAGACTTCCTTATTATGAAAAATCAGCAGCAGACAATGACCAGTCCTGCCCTGAAGAGCTATATTGACAAGCAAAAGAAACGTGGTTTTGCCAATATCAAAGAGTTTGAAATTGAATACTACCAACGTATCGCCATGTCTTTTGCCGCCTTTATTCTGACTACCATCGGTGTTTCACTATCATCCCGTAAGGTTAAAGGAGGAATGGGACTGAATTTGGGTGTAGGTTTGGCCTTAAGCTTTTCTTACATTCTATTCCAAACGGTTTCCGCAACTTTTGCCATCAATGGAAATACTCCCCCGATTGTGGCAGTATGGATACCTAATATACTCTATACACTAATAGCAATCTACTTATACAGAAAAGCTCCTAAATAATTATAGGAGCTTTTCCAGTTTTTCACGCCAGTCTTCACCATTCGCGGGTTGCAACGTGACAAAGCCAAGTTCTTTGCCTACGGCTATATTCGAAGCACCGTCATCCACAAAAACAGTTTCAGAAGGATTCAGCGCAGCATCCCTTACCATATATTCAAAGATTCCCCGATTGGGCTTTACACATTTCACTTCATAAGAAGCATATATCTTATCCACATAATCGTCCAGCGGACGGCCTGCAGGTGTAAATTCCTTGCTACGCGCCCATCCCATAATATATGGATTGGTATTGCTCAATATATAAACATTGTATTTACGTTGACGAAGGGTATTCAAATAGTCCAATTTATACTGTTCCACAGCAGTAATAAATCCTCTCCATCCTAATTCCACCTCTTTGTATGTCAGTTCCTTGCCACAACTCTCACTCAGTTTCAGTCGAAAAGACTCAGCATCGATACGTCCGTCCTCCACTTCCAAAAAGATACCTTTCTGGTGATACTTGTCAAGCAGATTATCCGCATCCCTCACTCCTATTTCAATAAACTTCTTCACTGCACGGTCACGGTCAATATCAATAATAACCCCGCCAAAATCAAACACAATATTCTTTATCTGTCTCATACCTTTTTAATTAATTATTGCAAAGATAAGCATTTGAAAAAGAATAGAGAATGATGTAAATCAATAAAAAAGCACTATTTTTACCTACCAAACAGAATATCCATCCTTAAAGCAAAAACAAATGAAAATAAGAAACCTACTCACCCGAAGCCTGTTTTGCCTCTTAACCTTTATATCCAGCCCTTCCTCATCCGTCTGCCTATTCTCCCAAGGAGAGCAAAACGATAAGGAACAAACGATATTAAGAATATGGAAAGCCGGAGAAACGGTCAGTCAGAAGAGTATAGCACAGTTTGGAACAGCCAATTGTTTTAAGATACAGAAGATTGACGACGCCCTCTTCAAAAGAATCTATGGAAAGTCCTATAAAACAAACTGCACCATACCGAAGGAAGAATTACGTTATCTGAAGGTGCTCCATTATAACCTGAAAGGAGAAATATGCCTTGGTGAATTAGTCTGCAATAAAGCCATAAGCGATGATTTAATCGAAATATTCCGAGCCTTGTATAAAGCCCGATACCCCATTGAACGAATGGTATTAATTGATGAATATGACGCAGAAGACAATCGGTCCATGCAAGCCAACAATTCCTCTTGCTTCAATTTCCGTGTTGTGCCGGGCACCCGGAAACTGTCCAATCACAGCAAAGGGCTGGCAATAGATATCAACCCGCTTTATAATCCTTATGTCAGAACCGACAAGAACGGAAAGGTCATCATATCTCCCGAGAAAGGGAAGAAATATGCAGACAGAGGCCTGTCCTTTCCCTACAAAATAGACAAGAACGATTTATGCTATAAGGAATTCATTAAACACGGTTTCATTTGGGGAGGTGCTTGGAAGAGCCTGAAAGACTACCAGCACTTCGAAAAAGTACGTTAGTAATCCTTTTCGGACCGGGCCACTAACAGACATAAGAATAGAAGGAAAAAAGCATAAAAAAAGCCATGTCCTCTGTAACAGAAGTCATGGCTATTATTTTTGTTGTATTTTTGTTTTTCCTTACGGAAACTCTCTTCTTAATTTAAATAAGAAGAAAGTTGGGATGGAGTGATGTCTTTCGCTACAATGACACCGTTTTCGTCCAAAAGAAAATTCTTAAACCCTTTATTCAAACGATAAGTTTTGAATAAATCGGAAGAATTACCTGCCAGTTCAACAAAACAATTAGATGTTGAAATCCGGTCTTTTTTAATGGTTTCGTTAAATATTGATTTAAATTCATCAAACGAAACAGAAACCATTTCCACGTTATCAGCCTGCTCTATTGCATGATTCAAGGTAGCATTCTGTACTCTTGAAGGAGCATCATAGCTGGCCCAAAAACTAAGCAACACGTATTTACCTCTCAAATCTTTTAAGTCAATCAGTTGCTTCTCGCCGCAGATAGTAAAAGTCGGAGCTTTATCTCCTATCGTCAGCCCTTCTGTCGGCGTGTCTTTCCCTACAAATGAGAACGAAATCAAGGAACTAATGATTAATACAACAAAAATCCACTTTACATTTTTAATCATGTAATTCGGTTTTGGTTAATACTATCCGGGACTGCCCTTAAACAGTGATTCCTCCCCAGAACATTGTCTTTTGGCCTGATAATCAAAGCCATTATATTTGGAAATCTGCGGCAAAGGTAAGGAGTTTTTATGCGAACTCCAAGAGTTTATATCAAAAAATATGTTATATAGCATAAAATCATCCATTCCATCGAGAAAAAAGAATCTCAAAAAGATAGCTTGAAAGGATTAAATTGCGTACTTTTGCAATCTGTAAATAGCAACATTTTATGTATGGATACAAGTACTGAACTTATTTTAATTCGTATCACCGGTTTGGACAGGCCGGGACTGACGGCTTCCATTACGGAAATACTTTCAAAATATGATGTTACCATTTTGGATATAGGACAAGCCGATATTCATAGCACTCTTTCATTGGGTATTTTATTCAAAAGCCGGGAAAAAGATTCGGGTAATATCATGAAAGATTTGCTATTTAATGCATCCGCTTTAGGAATTACCATCCGCTTCTACCCCATTACGGTGGAAGAATACGAGGAGTGGGTAGGAATGCAGGGAAAGAACCGCTATATCCTGACCTTGCTGGGACGTAAACTTTCTGCCAAACAGATTGCAGCCGTCACGCGCATCATTGCGGAACAAGGTTTGAACATAGATGCCATCAAACGTTTGACAGGTCGTGTTCCTTTGGACGAGCAAAAGGCAAATGTGCGTGCCTGCATTGAGTTCTCCGTTCGCGGCACTCCCCGAGACCGGGAAGAAATGCAGCGGGAACTGATGAAACTCAGCAGCGATTTGGAAATGGATTTCTCTCTCCAATTAGACAATATGTACCGACGTATGCGTCGCCTGATTTGTTTTGATATGGATTCTACACTTATCCAGACAGAATGTATCGACGAACTGGCGGAACGTGCCGGTGTGGGTGACAAAGTAAGAGAAATAACCGAACGGGCCATGCGTGGTGAAATAGACTTTATCGAAAGTTTCACCGAACGCGTAGCTTTGTTGAAAGGTCTGGATGAGAGTGTAATGCGTGAAATAGCCGAAACCCTGCCCATTACGGAAGGGGTGGAAAGACTCATGTTCGTATTAAAACGATATGGCTATAAAATAGCTATACTTTCGGGTGGATTCACCTATTTCGGCAACTACCTGAAACAAAAATACGGCATTGATTATGTTTACGCCAATGAACTGGAAATAGTAGACGGTAAATTAACCGGCCGCTATTTGGGGGACGTAGTAGACGGAAAGCGTAAAGCGGAATTATTAAAACTGATTGCACAAGTAGAAAAAGTAGATATCGCACAAACCATAGCCGTAGGTGACGGTGCCAATGATTTGCCCATGCTGTCTACTGCCGGGCTAGGCATTGCATTCCATGCAAAGCCCAAAGTAGTGGCGAATGCCAAACAGTCCATTAATACCATCGGACTGGATGGAGTGCTTTATTTCCTTGGCTTTAAAGATTCTTATCTGGAAGAGCGCGGCAAACTGTAAGAAAGATAGTATAAAATATATATATGAAATTTTCAGAACTAAATTTAGAAGAGAGTGTGCTCCAGGCATTGGAAGCCATGAGATTTGAAGAGTGTACTCCCGTACAAGAACATACTATTCCTATCATCCTTGAAGGAAAGGACTTGATAGGAGTCGCACAAACAGGTACCGGTAAAACAGCAGCGTATCTCCTCCCCATCTTAAATCAATTAAGCAAGGGAGGTTATCCCGAAGATGCCATCAATTGTATCATCATGGCACCGACCCGCGAACTGGCACAGCAGATAGACCAGCAAATGGAAGGTTTCTCCTATTTTATGCCGGCATCCAGCGTAGCTGTATACGGTGGAAACGACGGAGTGCGTTTTGAACAAGAGAAAAAGGGGCTGACCTTGGGAGCAGAAGTAGTCATTGCCACCCCCGGCCGCTTAATCAGCCATCTTAGTTTAGGATATGTAGACCTTTCCAAAGTGTCTTTTTTCATCTTGGATGAGGCAGATCGTATGTTGGATATGGGCTTTGCAGACGACATCATGCAAATAGTAAAATATCTCCCTAAGGAACGCCAAACAATCATGTTCTCTGCCACAATGCCTGCCAAGATACAGCAGTTGGCCAAAACTATCCTGAGAAATCCGGAAGAGATTAAATTGGCAGTATCCAAACCGGCTGAAAAGATTATCCAAACAGCCTATATCTGTTATGAAAATCAAAAGCTGGGCATTATACAGTCATTATTTCAAGACCAGACGCCTGAACGCGTGATTATCTTCGCATCATCCAAAATGAAAGTAAAAGAGGTTACTCAAGCTTTCCGTCGCATGAAACTTAACGTCGGCGAAATGCACTCTGACTTGGAACAGGCACAGCGCGACCAGATTATGCATGACTTCAAGAGTGGAAAGATAAATATCCTGATTGCAACCGATATTGTTTCACGAGGCATTGACATTGATGACATACGCCTGGTTATTAATTATGATGTGCCGCACGACAGTGAAGATTATGTGCACCGCATCGGCCGTACAGCCCGCGCAAACAACGATGGGTGCGCTATAACCTTTGTCAGCGAAAAAGAACAGACACAATTTAAGTCCATCGAAAACTTTATAGGTAAGGACATTTACAAAATACCTGTACCGGAGGAATTAGGCACAGCGCCCGAATACAATCCACGCAGTAATAATAATGGTGGAAAAAGAAAAGGAAACTTTAAAGGGAAAAGAAACAGTGCCACACGCAAACCCGGAAATGGCAATAACAGTAAAAAGCAGCAGAAATCATAAAACCTGTGAGTTTACAGCCTCTCCATATTATAGGAGCTGTGTCAAAACTCCCCTTTTATCAAAATCACCCTCGCTACAGCTACCTGTGGCGAGGGTGACTTTTAGTTTATGAGAGTTTCGACACACCCTCACTCTTTTCTTTATTCAACGAGCCAATTCATAGGATAGTTTACCATTCGTATCTATCGCAATATTGACCACATAACAAGAAGCACCATCCGGTATGCAAACAGTGGCCTGATAATGATAGCCTTTTGCATCAACTCCCATAAAGTCCATATCCGAAAGAATGGCCCACTGCAAGAAATCATCGGGTATGACATCCTTGAACATCTGCCTCGTAATATCCTTCGCAAACAGACTTCGTTTACCTTCGTATACACAAATATGGATGATATTGTCATAATATACATTATCCACACTCAAGCCCTCTTCCGAGACTCCCGGACGCATCACTTTTATTTTAGACGGATTGATATAGACATAACCACGATAACGCGTATTGTTATACATCACCACCGAATCTTTCTTGATAACTTCCGTATACACAGGAACTTCTTGCTCATGAACAAAAGATAAAGAATCAGCATCGTTCTCTGCCCTGTGCAGGCGAATGACATCCCCTACCAGTGAATAAAACCAGAAAATATATTCTCCCTGTTTCTCTATCTTATAATTATTGACCTGTGCTCCATAAGTAGTCAACGTATCGCCTGTAATTTTAAAGGCGACTGGAGCAACAACAGCATCAGCATAATAAATAGTATCGCCTGCAACCTTTAGCACAGCGGTTTCCGTATTGTCGTCCAGCCAAATGCCTTGCAACTTTTCTTTCGCCTCTCTATCCTCTTCTTGCAAAGCCTCTTTTTTCAGATTAGCTCCGCAAGAAGAAAATATCGCAGCCAAAACGACAATCAAATATGATTTATACATCTTTAATGTGATTATTTGCCTATGCAGTGATAAACAAACCCTAAATCCTGAAGTTCTTTTGCGTCATAAATGTTACGCCCATCCAAGACTACAGCCTGTTTCATTGTTTTCTTAACAACTCCCCATGCCGGTAAACGGAATTCTTTCCATTCTGTCACCAACATCAATGCGTCAGCATCCAAAAGAGCATCATACATATCGCGAGCATAAAATATTGTATCTCCTATTCTTCTCTTTGATTCCTCCATCGCCGCAGGATCATAGGCACGGACCACACAACCAGCCTTTCTCAATTTCTCAATCAATACCAATGCAGGAGCTTCACGCATATCGTCCGTGCCGGGCTTGAATGCCAATCCCCACAGGGCTATGGTCTTACCTTCCAAATCACCATTGAACACCTTTTCCAATTTCTCAAAAAGAAGACTCTTCTGGGTTTCGTTCACGTCTTCCACAGCTTTCAAGACCCGCATCGGATATCCATTCTGTTCTGCCGTCTTGATTAACGCCTTTACGTCTTTTGGGAAACAGGAACCGCCATAGCCACATCCCGGATAAAGAAACTTACGACCAATGCGACTGTCAGAACCGATACCGTCGCGTACCATATTTACATCAGCTCCTACCAACTCACAAAGATTGGCTATGTCATTCATAAAACTGATACGGGTAGCAAGCATTGAATTGGCAGCATACTTAGTCATCTCGGCAGAAGGAATATCCATAAAAATAACACGTGAATTCAGCATCATAAAAGGCTTGTATAATTTGGTCATCAGTTTCTTTGCCCGTTCAGACTCAACACCGACCACCACACGGTCGGGACTCATAAAGTCGTCAATGGCATTGCCTTCTTTCAGAAATTCAGGGTTCGAAGCCACATCAAACTCTATGGCTACCCCTCTCTTATCCAATTCTGCCTGAATAGTGTCTTTCACTTTATGTGCAGTTCCCACCGGCACGGTACTCTTTGTCACCACCAACGTGTATTTTTTCATATGCGCGCCAATGGTTTTGGCAACCGCCAATACGTAACTCAAATCGGCACTTCCGTCTTCATCAGGCGGTGTACCTACAGCACTGAACACGATATCTACATTATCAAGGCAATTCTCCAGTGAAGTCGTAAAATGAAGACGGCCGGCATTGACATTGCGTTGCACCATGCCCTCCAGTCCCGGTTCATAAATGGGAATAATACCTTTCTGCAGACTCTCTATCTTCTCGGCATTTACATCCACACAAGTTACATTCACGCCGGTTTCGGCAAAACATGTACCGGTTACTAGTCCAACGTATCCGGTTCCTACAATTGCTATATTCATTTTATTATTAGTTACTCTAACTTTTTATACGCTGCAAAATTACAATAAAAATATGTGGCAAGGATATTTTCCTTCATAAAAGTTGCGCTGAAATGGAATAAAAATGCTATTTTTGCAGTATGATTGAATTGGCTAGACATATAGAAATTCTGTTACTGGAAAATGATTGCGTCATTGTTCCTGAACTAGGTGGGTTTATAGCTCATTATCAACCAGCGTATTACGCTGAATCCGATAACCTCTATTTCCCTCCTATGCGTACCATTGGCTTCAATCCCCAGTTGACAATGAATGACGGACTGTTGGTACAGTCATACATGCAAGTCCATCATACAGACTTTCCGGATGCAACACGGATGATTGAAAAAGAGGTGGAAGAACTAAAAGATACTTTATATAAAGACGGATATGTCCAATTATATGGCATAGGTGATTTGCATTACACTATTCATAATTCTTACGAATTCCGTCCCAATGAAGAGGGTATCCTTTCTCCCCATTTATATGGTTTCAGTTCTTTATCTATCAGTCCCTTAGCCGAAAAAAGTTCAATTACTTCTTCAACCAAGGAGTTGGTATTAAAGCCCCAAAAGGAAAGAGCCGCCATCCGTTTCAACCGTCGCTGGTTGGGCAACGCAGTGGCAATTGCCGCAGCTGTTATCCTGTTCTTTTTCCTTTCGGTACCTGTAGAAAACACCTATGTGGATAAAGGCAATTACGCCTCTTTGGGAACAGACGGATTATTTGAGGCCATCCGTTCACAGTCGCTGGCAACCACTTTAGTTATACCACAGCAGCCAAAGACAGTTCAGGGCACAAAGACATCGGGTACTCCACAACAGCAAGTGGGACACAAGAGTTTAAAACCGGTAGTCGTCAAAGTGGAAAAGGTCGGTTCGCCAAAAACAGAAACTCCCAAGCAAGATACAGGTAAAGAAACCCCGAAAACGGAAAAGCCTGTTGCCGGTAAGACAACTCCTGCAACGGCAACTGCATCTCCCGCTTCTGCTCCGGCACAAAATAAAGCCGAAGCTGCCACAGCAAAACCAAAATACTTTATTATAGTATCCAGTTTGGCGACAGCCGCCGATGCACAGCAAACATTAAAGGAATATAAGCAAAAAGGCTTTAAGGAAGCGAGCATCATCGAAGGAAGCGGACGTTACCGCCTTGCCCTCTGCGGGTTTGCCGACAAAAATACTGCTTATAAGAAAATGAATGAGTTAAAAAAAGACGAAGCATTCAAGAATGCATGGTTACTGAACTCTAAATAAACAGATTATCTCCCATGAAAAGAGTCTTGTGTCCTAAATGTGACAACTATATAACTTTTGACGAAACAAAATATACGGAAGGACAGTCTTTGGTCTTTATATGTGAACACTGCAAAAAGCAATTCAGTATCCGTATCGGAAAGTCAAAATTAAAAGCGACCCGCAAAGAAGAAGTTCTTGACGAACAAGCCAACAACGAAGACTTCGGAAGCATTGTGGTGGTGGAAAATGTATTTGGCTATAAACAGGTATTGCCTTTAAAAGAAGGAGACAACCTGATTGGACGTCGCAGTAAAGGTACCGATGTAGATATTTCCATTGAAACATCCGACCCAAGTATGGATCGTCGCCATTGCATAGTCAATGTAAAACGAAACAAACAGGGAGACCTCATATATACCCTGCGGGACAATCAGAGCATCACCGGAACATTTCTATTAAATGATATATTGGGAGACAAAGACCGGGTCAGAATAGAAGAAGGCGCCATCATCACTATAGGTGCCACCACTCTTATTCTGCGAGCAGCAGAAAAATAAAAGTTATGAAACGTGTTATACTCATCACAGGCGGCCAACGGTCGGGCAAAAGTTCTTATGCAGAAAAATTAGCCCTCAGTTTGTCGCCCAATCCTATTTATATGGCAACTTCCCGCATTTGGGATGAAGAGTTCCGCCAACGGGTCATCAAGCATCAGGAACGCCGGGGGCCGGAATGGACAAACATAGAAGAAGAAAAGAAATTGAGTCGTCATCAGGTAAACGGACGAGTGGTACTGATAGACTGCGTGACTTTATGGGCCACAAATTACTTTTTCGACCTGGATTCTGACGTGGATCTGTCATTGCAAGCCCTGAAACAAGAGTTCAATGCCTTCACTGCACAAGATGCCACTTTTATTTTTGTAACAAACGAAATAGGTTCAGGGGCTGTTTCCGACAACCCCATCCAACGCCGTTTTACGGATTTGCAAGGTTGGATGAATCAATATATTGCCTCCCAAGCCCATCAAGTATACTTAATGGTATCGGGTATTCCTGTATTAATAAAACAATAAGACCATGAAAACTTTCCATATCGAACTTCCTGACCGGCAAATACAGGAAGCACTGATAGACAAAATCAATAACCTGACCAAACCAAAAGGTTCTTTAGGCGTACTGGAAGAGCTGGCATTACAAATCGGGCTCATCCAACAGACGCTCTCTCCCACTCTATGCCATCCCCACAACATCCTGTTCGCTGCCGACCACGGCATCGTGGAAGAAGGAGTCAGCAAATCACCCAAAGAGATTACCTGGCAACAATTGAGTAACTTCCTCCATGGTGGTGCCGGAGTTAATTTTCTCTGCCGACAACATGGGTTCAAACTTATACTGGTAGATGCCGGGGTCGACTATAATCTTCCTTACGAAAAAGGAATTATCAACTGCAGTGTAGGCCGCGGTACCCGAAGTTTTCTCCATGGTCCGGCCATGAGCCATGAGGAGATGGAGCTATGCTTGGAACGTGGTGCACAGATGGTAGACAGCGTATATGCCGACGGTTGTAACGTAATCAGTTTCGGAGAAATGGGAATAGGCAACACATCTCCCTCTTCCATTTGGATGCATTTATTTACAGGCATCGCTTTAGAACAATGCGTGGGAGCCGGTAGCGGTTTGGATTCGGAAGGTATCCGTCATAAATACAATGTATTGAAACAGGCAGTCGACAACTACCAAGGCGACGGATCGGCAAGAGACAAGATTGCCTGGTTTGGAGGTTACGAGATGGTAATGGCTATCGGCGGTATGCTGCGGGCTGCCGAACTGAAGATGCTGATATTGGTCGACGGCTTTATCATGACCAACTGCATCCTTGCCGCTTCCCGGCTCTACCCGGAAGTCTTGCCATACGCCATCTTCGGCCATCAAGGAGACGAAATAGGACACAAACTGGTACTTGACGCTCTAAACGCACGCCCCTTATTGAATTTGGGACTCCGGCTGGGCGAAGGAACCGGTGCTATCTGTGCCTATCCCATCATTGTCTCTGCCGTAACCATGATGAATGAGATGGATAACTTTGCCCATGCATCCATCACAAAATACTTTTAATAATGAAACTGCTTGCCGCACTCATATTCTTCACCCGGCTACCTTTTTGGAGAATAGCCGAAGTTCCCGCCGCTTATTTTAAGCGTGTAGTCGATTATTGGCCTTTTGTCGGTTGGCTCACCGGAGGAATAATGGCAGGCACACTATGGCTCTCCGCCCAATTTCTTCCCATGTCCATAGCCGTTATCCTTGCTTTACTGGCACGGTTGCTCATCACCGGCGCACTGCACGAAGACGGTCTGGCAGACTTTTGCGACGGCTTTGGCGGCGGAACTTCACGCGAGAAGATTCTCTCGATTATGAAAGATTCCCATATAGGAACATACGGAATGTTAGGACTTCTATTCTACTTCGGATTACTATGGAATCTGCTCTCCACTTTATCGCTCTCTTTGGCGTGTATGGCTGTAGCAAGCGGAGATGCATGGAGTAAGTTCTGTTCCGCACAGATAATCAACGTCTTGCCATACGCACGCAAAGAAGAAGAATCAAAAGCAAAAGTCATTTATGACCGCATGGACATCCCGACATGGATAGTGGCCTTTGTAGCCGGTGGACTTCCCATGTGTCTTTTCCTGAATATGTCCTATTGGTGGGCAGCCCTTGCACCCATTGCCGTTGTTTTCCTGTTATTGCAATTGCTGCGCAAACGCTTGCAAGGATACACAGGAGACTGCTGCGGAGCCACCTTTCTGCTGTGTGAACTCTCTTTCTATTTAATAATAAACCTAATTTATACCAACTTATGGTAGTATATCTCATTCGCCACACTTCTGTAGACGTCCCTCAGGGAGTGTGCTACGGACAGACAGATGTCCCTTTGAAACCAACCTTTGAAGAAGAGGCTGCACAAACTTCCGCCCAACTCAAAGGTCTTCAGTTTGACAAAGTATATATGAGTCCGTTAACCCGCTGTGTACGCCTGGCCACGTTCTGCGGTTACCCGGATGCCGAGCGGGATGACCGCATCAAAGAAATCAACTTCGGTGATTGGGAGATGCAACGTTTTGAGGATATAACCGATAGCAACCTTCAGAAATGGTATGCCGATTATCGGAATGTGAGAGCTACCAATGGAGAGTCGTTTCAAGACCAATACCAACGTGTAGCCGACTTCCTGAATGAGCTTCGCCAAAAGCCATACAAACAAGTTGCCATATTTGCTCATGGAGGCGTATTGATTAATGCCCAGATTTATGCCGGAACAGTAAAGCCCGAAGAAGCATTCAGCGCATTGACCCCCTATGGAGGAATCATTAAGATTGAGATATAAATCTTCCCTGCAACTTATCTTTATAACGGAAGAAAAGGGTATGCTCCTATCAGACAGAGAATAACCCATATCACCATTATCCCCTCGGCAACCCGGTTTACTCGGACAGCGATACGCATATCAGACGAGTGAACCGGCCTTTCATTATTGCCTATAAATGGTTTGTAAACCATCTCACCGAAATAATGATGAGGACCACCGAAACGACAATTCAAGATTCCGGCCAAAGCCGCCTCGGGATAACCGGAGTTAGGGCTTGCATGCTGATTGCCGTATCTTTTCACAAACTTCAATAAAGAAAGACGCCCGGTGGAAAGTATCATCAAAACAGCCGTCAAACGAGCCGGAACATAGTTGGCAATATCATCGATGCGGGCTGCCCACCTGCCAAACTGCAGATATCTTTCGTTCCTATATCCCACCATAGAATCCAATGTATTTATCATTTTATATGTCAACATACCGGGAACACCCAATAACAGATACCAGAACAAAGGAGCAATTACCCCATCACTCAGATTCTCTGCCAGCGTTTCTAACGCTGCCAACCTCACCTCCTGGTTCGTCAGCTCGGAAGTATCCCGTCCCACAATGCGGGAAACCTGTTTTCTACCCTCTTCCAACGAACGGTCGGCAGCCATAAAAACCATGCGCACTTCATTGACCAGCGTAGTTCCTGCCAAGCAATAAAAGATAAGAACTGCCGAGGCCGCTACCCCTATCCAAAGATTCATGACATATAGTCCGTGTATCAATAATGCAGAAACTCCATAAATGAATACAATAAGCAAAATAGCCGTCCATGCCCCTTTCTCCACCCGGTGCTCTCCTTTGTTCCACCGCTTTTCACAAAAAGAGATGAGCTTGCCAAAACCTACTATGGGATGGGGAAGGCAGGAAGGGTCACCTATCAACTTATCCAACAGCCACCCTGCCAACAGCGGTAGTATCAATATAAGTATGTCCATTTCTTTATACCTTCTATCAGTTCATTGTTTTCTTCCGGAGTTTGTGTAGCAATGCGGAAGAAATGCTCGCTCAGGCCTTCAAAGTTGGACGCATCACGAATAAGGATGCCACACTCCTCTGCCAAGTATTCTTTTAAAGCTGCAGCCCGCCCCATCCGTAACTGTGCCAACATATAGTGTGTATCCGAAGGCCATACCTCCATTCCTCCTATTGCAAGCAACGCTTTAGCCAACCTGTCTTTTTCCTTTAGTAACAAGGACATATCTATATGATACTCCTCAGTATGCTGAAGTAAATAGTGCCCCGCTTCTATAGCAAGCTGATTGACAGACCAAGGCATGCGCTGCAAACGGATTTCGTGCAGCAAGATTTGATTGGCCGTCATAAATCCCAAACGGAGTCCGGGAACAGCAAAGCGTTTGGTCATGGAATGAAGCAGAATTACATTAGGATATCGGGCAGCTTCCTTGGCTGTCAGCAACGGCTTCAGCGTAAAGAATTCATACGATTGGTCTATCACAAAATAACATTCCGTATGTTTCACTATGAGTGCTTTCAAAGCCTCTTTATCCAGTACATTTCCTGTAGGATTATTTGGATTGCATATCCATATCAGGTTTGTTCCCGACGGTATCGTATCCAATGTATAAATGGCCTGTATCTTGTGGTGATGCAGACGGCAGGCATCAGCATATTCACTGAAAGTAGGCACCAAAATGGCGGAGCTTTTTCCTTTAAAGGTCTGGGCTATCAAATAAATGGCCTCCGTAGCGCCATTAGTCACACAAACCTCTTTCTCTTCCGACAGATGGAGAGAATGTGCCAATGCCCGTTCCAAAGAGTAAGGCTCAGGTTCGGGATAACTTCGGATGCTTTCCATCCGATGATATAGATACTCATGCAAACCATTATGATTTACATGATTATATACATTTGAGCTAAAGTTTATCCTTATCTTTTGCCCATACTTATAGGCATCATCTCCGTGTCCGTCAATCATTGTCACGCATTATTTGATATAATAGCGGCAGATTCAAGTGCTTACGCACGTGTGCCGCCAACTTATCATATTGTTCTTCTTTATAAGTTTTATAATCCAGCGTCTGCCGGTTCAGCTTGCCGGCATAAGGCTCCAGCAGAAAGTCGATGAAGACCTGATTGTCAAGGATACCGTGAATATAGCTTCCCATGCATTTTCTATCGACAAAATAGCCATCCGCTCTACCGTCCTCCAATCTATTCAATGGAGAAGCGGGAAAACCGGGCACAGGCTCTGTCTCTCCCATGTGAATTTCATATCCCCGGCAGGCCGTTTCATTATCCCGAAAATGAAAAGTCACCTGGCGAGTGACCTTTTCACCTTGCATGGTAGTTATCATGGGAAGCAATCCCAGCCCCGGCAGTTGACGGATATCTCCCTCCACCCCATCAGGATCGCGGACTTCCAATCCCATCATCTGGTAACCGCCGCAAATCCCCATGACCGAAGCCCCCTGGCGATGCGCACGCAAGATAGCCTGCGCCACACCGTTGCGGCGAAGTTCATACAGGTCATCCAATGTGCTTTTACTTCCGGGAAGCAATATAATATCCGCTTTTGCCAGTTCCTCTGTGTTATTCGTATAGTAAAGATGCACACGTTCATCACGTTCAAGCATATTGAAATCTGTGAAATTAGACAGATGACGAAGTAACACCACCGCCACATTTACCTTTCCTTCTATCGCCTGCATACGTTTATAATCCAGCACAACCGAATCTTCCTCCTCGATATGAATATCCTTATAATAAGGAATCACCCCCAAGACAGGAATACCACACAACTCTTCCATCATTTTTATACCCGATTCAAAGAGGCGTATGTCTCCCCTGAACTTATTGACAATGATGCCTTTTATACGCTGCCGGTCTTCGGGCGTTTGCAGCATGACCGAACCGTAAGCACTGGCAAACACCCCTCCACGGTCAATATCCGCCACCAGTATCACATCAGCATCAGCATAACAAGCCATCGGCATATTTACCAAGTCCGTATCCCGCAGATTTATTTCCGAAATGCTGCCGGCTCCCTCCATAACAATGGGATTATAACGGGCAGCCAAGCGGTCGAAAGCAGCATTGACTTCTTTTCTCAGTTCCTCGCGCCCCTCCTTGCGGAAGTATTCATACGCATCACGGTTGCCAATCGGCCTGCCGTTTAATACCACCTGCGAGGTGCAGTCCGAACTAGGTTTCAGCAAGAGTGGATTCATGTCTGTGTGACAAGGAACTCCGGCAGCCTCGGCTTGCACCGCCTGCGCCCGTCCTATCTCCAGTCCTTCGGGAGTGGCATAGGAATTCAATGCCATATTCTGCGCCTTGAAGGGAGCAGGCCGATAGCCGTCTTGTCTAAATATGCGGCACAGAGCGGCTGCAATGATACTTTTCCCGACATCACTGCCTGTTCCTGCCAACATGATAGGGTGTAAGTTCTTATTCATTCTTCCCAAAGCTTTAATATATCGGTTTCTCCCCAATAGAGATGGGTATATCCGGCTATTACATTCTTATATCTGTATAAAGGAGTATTTACTTCCACTCCTTTGACGGTGAACTGTTTTGCCACCGAAGGAAGTGTGTCGGGCTCTATGACACCGGAGTAATGGAACTCATGTCCCTTCAGTTCAAGTCCGCGATACTCCAACCGGCGATAACCCAAATGCAACTTTGCTCCCACCATCGTACAGTCCAACGGCAAGACACCTGCCATGGCATAGGCCGTTCCCCCCTGACGTGCCGTGAGCGAACGAGTCAGAAACATCATCCCGCCACATTCGGCCAATATCTTCCCTCCTTCCTCGGCAAAAGCCTTTATCGCTTCCATCAGTTTCTTGCGGCGGTGCAGTTGGCGGGCAAAGAGCTCCGGATACCCTCCGGGAAGATACAATAAATCCGCTTCCGACAAATCGCTGCCATACACCGGACTGAAATAAGTAATGTTTCCCACTTCCTCCAACCGAGCGATATTCTCACGATAAATGAAATTGAATGCCGGATCGCGCGCCACTGCAATCTTCAGTTTCTTTGCGCGGGGAGTAAAACTCTCCACTCCCGCTTCGGAGCTATATGGCAACATATACCGGCATGGAAAACCACGATGGCAAATATTCAGGAGTTTATCAATATCCACGTACTTCTCCACCAATGCCGCCGCCTGCTCTATTACTACGTCCATCGCACGTTTGGCCGTCAGCGTCAGCCCCAAATGGCGGGATGGAATCTTGAGCCCCTCGGTGAAAGGAAGATAACCCAAACACTCTACGCCGGCATCGACACACGCATCTTTCAGATAATTATAGTGGGGTAATGAAGATACCTGATTGAACACCACTCCGGCAATCTTCACGCCCGGATGAAAATGCTTGAATCCATAAATCAGAGGAGCAACCGAATAGGCAGTCGCACGTGCACTGACAACCAATATTACCGGGATGCCCAGCAGTTGCGCTATCTCGGCACTGCTTCCTTCCATTTTGCTGTAACCGTCAAACAGTCCCATCACCCCTTCGGCAACACACGCATCGGCCCCCTCTCCATACTTATTATAAATATGCTGCACATGTGTCTTCGATGCCATCCAAGTATCCAGATTCACCGACTCGCGGTCTGCCGCCAAGGTGTGAAACTGAGTATCAATATAGTCAGGGCCACATTTGAAAGGCTGCACCCGCATGCCTCGTTTCTTCAACGCACGCAACAGTCCCATCGTGAAAGTCGTCTTCCCGCTTCCCGAAGTAGCGGCCCCTATAAGCAATTGTGGCTTCATACTTTTAATCTATATTTTAAATCGGGTGCAAATATAAAATAAATATCTAACTTTGTGCCCGATTTAAGCGATACAATCTCTTTCACAACTTTGTTTACCTTCCCGATACATGAAAAGCTCCGATAAGTATAAGTAATGATAGCATAATCATTTAATTAATTATAGAAGAATGGAACTTTTTAGAAATCTATTTGAAGGATACCCTAACCTGTGGGGTGGCGGAGTGGCACACTCCGTGTTGATTCTTTCGCTTGTCATCGCCTTCGGCATCATGCTGGGGAAGATAAAAGTGGCAGGCATTTCATTAGGTGTGACATGGATACTTTTTGTAGGAATCGTATTCGGACATTTCAATCTGAACCTGGATGAGCATCTGCTCCATTTCCTGAAGGAGTTCGGACTGATTCTGTTCGTCTATTCTGTCGGCCTGCAAGTAGGGCCGGGCTTCTTCTCGGCTTTCAAAAAGGGAGGGTTCACGCTGAATATGCTTGCCATGATGGTCGTATTCCAGGGAGTTATCATCACGGTGGCACTGCACTTCATCACCGGAGTGCCTATTACCACGATGGTGGGTATCCTCTCGGGAGCTGTCACCAATACACCCGGACTGGGAGCCGCACAGCAGGCCAACAGCGACCTGAACGGCATCGATGCGCCCGAAATCGCACTCGGTTATGCCGTTTCATACCCACTGGGTGTAGTAGGCTGCATCCTTTCGCTGCTCGCACTGAAATATTTATTGCAGATTAAGCCGAAGCAGGAAGAAGCGGAAGCAGAACGCGGCTTGGGACATTTACAGGAACTGACCGTGCGCCCCATCTCACTGGAAATCAGGAATGAGGCGGTAGACGGAAAAACGATTAAGGATATCAAGCCGCTGGTGAACCGTGACTTCGTTATCTCGCGCATCCGCCACTGCGACGGAGACAAGCAGATGGAACTTGTCAACTCGAATACAGTCTTTCATCTGAACGACGAAATTCTTATCATCGCCAATCCGATAGACGTAGAGGCAATCACCGTTTTCTTCGGCAAGCAGGTGAATGTGGAATGGGATTTCAAGAACAAGAACTTGATTTCACGAAAGATTCTGATTACCAAACCTGAGCTGAACGGAAAGACCTTGTCGCAACTCAAAATCCGCAATGATTTCGGGGTCAGCATTACGCGCGTAAACCGTTCGGGAGTAGACCTTGTCGCCACTCCCCACCTGCAACTGCAGATGGGTGACCGTGTAAAGATTGTCGGTCATGAGCTGGGAGTGGCACAAGCCGAAAAGATATTGGGCAACTCGATGAAACGGTTGAACCATCCCAATCTGATTCCTATCTTTCTGGGTATCGCACTGGGATGTATATTGGGCAGCACTCCGTTCATGTTCCCCGGCATCCCCCAGCCGGTCAAGTTGGGACTGGCAGGAGGACCGCTTATTGTCTCCATCCTGATAAGCCGTTTCGGACCGCAATACAAACTCATTACTTACACCACCATCAGTGCGAATCTGATGGTCCGCGAGATAGGCATCTCTCTGTTTCTTGCCTGTGTGGGCCTCGGTGCAGGTAAAGGATTTATTGAAACGATTATCAATGAAGGCGGGTATGTATGGATAGGCTATGGTGCCATCATTACCGTACTGCCACTGCTGATAGTAGGATTTATCGGGCGCTATGCCTTCAAGTTGAACTACTACACCCTTATCGGAGTGTTGTCGGGAGCCACAACCAACCCGCCCGCTCTGGCTTATTCCAATGACCTCACCTCATGTGACGCACCCGCGGTGGGTTATGCCACTGTGTATCCGCTCACGATGTTTCTTCGGGTACTCACGGCTCAATTACTGATTCTGTCACTCGGATAAGCCGATACAGCAACAGTCTATTCTTTCTGAGACACGGATTCCGCAGATTGGCTTCGGCCTCATTTATCTGCGAAATCCGTGTTGTTTTCTTCCTTTTCCTTTCCAAAGCCGAAATAAATGATTGAATCCGCCCTAAGGTAGTCTGTTAATGCGCATTGCATTGAAAATAGCCAGCAGAGCCACCCCCGAATCTGCAAAAACGGCTTCCCACAGTGTCGCCACTCCCACGGTTCCCAATGCAAGGATGGCAAATTTCACTACAAAAGCCAATGTGACATTCTGCCAAATGATGCGGCGCGTGTATTTGCCTATCCTGACAGCCGTTACCAGCTTCGACAAACTGTCGTCCTGAATAATCACATCTGCTGTCTCAATCGCTACATCACTTCCCAAACCTCCCATCGCAATTCCCACATCGCTCAATGCCAATACCGGCGCATCATTGATTCCGTCTCCCACAAAAGCGACATGATGTTTCTCATCCTTCAGCTTCTGAAGCCGGGCCACCTTATCGGCCGGCAATAAATCACCATAAGCATGCCTGATATCCAGACGGCGTGCTATGTTTTGTACCAGTGCGGTCTTATCACCCGACAGGATTTCAAAATGCTTGATACCTTGTTCCTTCAATCCTCGAACGGCTTCTACCGCATCCTCCTTCAGCCCATCCGCCAAAACAACCACACCTGCATAAACACCATCGCACGCACACAGAATCAGACTTTCGGGCATTTCACGCAATCCTTCCGGATAAGTTAATCAGCCTATAGTTGCCTGCCAGTATCTGCTTGCCGTCGATGTGTGCTTCCAGTCCGTAGCCGGCCACCTCCGTCACTGTCCCCACCGGGTAAAGAGTTTCCTGTTGCTGCTTTGCATACTCCATCACGGCTTTTGCCATCGGGTGGCTGCTCTTGCTTTCTGCCGATGCAATATATTTCAGGACTTCCGCCTCCGAATATATTCCCGCAGTCTCTATCCGACAAACACGGAAGTTGCCTGTAGTCAGTGTACCTGTCTTGTCAAAAACAAACGTATCTGCTTTCGTGATGGCGTCCAAGTAATTGCCGCCTTTAAAAAGAATGCCTTTGTGTGATGCCGCACCGATACCTCCGAAGTAACCCAGTGGAATACTCACTACCAAGGCACACGGGCAGGATATCACGAGGAACACCAAAGAACGATACAGCCAGTCGCCAAACAGATAGGTAAAAGACGGCTGCACCAATGAATAAAGAAACGGAAGCGCCAAAATGAGGAATGCGACCCCGATGACTGCCGGAGTATAGTAGCGGGCAACCTTACGCATGAACAGTTCTGTCGGCGCCTTGCGTCCGGCAGCCTCCTCCACCATCTCAAGCATACGTGCCAAGGTGCTTTGGCTGTAAGGTTTCGTTACGGTCAGCCGAATAGTCTCATTTACCGGAATCATGCCTGCCAACACCTCACCGGACTGCCTCACCGAACGCGGAAGGCTTTCGCCGGTCAATGCTGCCGTGTTGAACACTCCCGCCTCATTTTGCAACACACCGTCCAAAGGGACTTTCTCGCCCACTCTAACCTCAATGGTTTCTCCTATCTCTACCGCTTCGGGCGAAACAATCGAATATTGACCTTTACGAAAGACAGAAGCTGTGCGCGGACGCATATCAAGCAGGGCACGAATATTGTCGCGTGCTTTGTCTACAGCACCATCCTGCAACTGCTCGCCTACTGCATAAAACAACATCACTGCCACCCCTTCCGGGTATTCGCCAATGCAAAAGGCACCTATTGTGGCAATCGTCATCAGCATAAACTCATTAAAATACTCTTTCTTCATAAAATGCTCCCATGCTTCCGCCATGACAGGAAAGCCAACCGGAGCGACTGCCGCCAGATACCAGGCAAGACTGACATAAGGCAGTGCAAACCATGCCGTCTGTGCATATCCCAACAGAATTCCCGCCATCAACATCAGGAACGAGAAGATTTCATTACGATACTGTTTCATATTTATTTTCTTATTTTCTTCTGACGCAAAGGTAAACGAAAAGGCATGCAAGTAAGTTGCAAAAAAAGAAAAGCAAAAAATATGTCCCGCCCTTTGCCGCTTTGTAATGGGAAATACATAACTTTGAACACTGAATATCAAACATAACGATACAATAATGGAAAATATAATAAAAAAGATAAAGCAGGACTATCCGGTCTCCGACCAAAGCATAGACTTGCTGGTCTCGTGCCTGAAGCCTCATCGCTTCCCCAAGAAGTACCAATTGATAAAAGAAGGCATCTATTGCAAGGTGGCCTACTTTATAGAAAAAGGGATGACGCGTTCCTATTGGCTGGTAGACGGAGAAGAAATCACGACGTCTTTTTCGTGCGAAGGCAATATCGTATTCAGCATGGACGAACTATATTACAACAAGCTGAGCGAAGAGTTTGTAGAGTCGCTGGAGGATATGGAGGTTTATGAAATCTCACTCAGTCATCTCACCCATCTGTTCCAGACCAATATCGAATGGGCAAACTGGGGCAGGGTTATCCATCAGGATGAATACAGACGCCTGCACCGCACTCATAAGGAACGGCTCACCCTGCCTGCCAAAGAACGGTATGAACAGATGAAAATACAATTTCCTGCCGTATGCGAACGTGCTAATTTAGGATATATCGCTTCTTATCTGGGCATCACTCTTCCCACACTCAGCCGCATCAGAAGTAATGAAAAAGAGTTCTGAAAAGAGAAAAGTTCTAAAGTTACTGTTACATTATTACTGTAGAGGCAGATTCAATCCATCTAAAAACGACTTACAGTCTGTATTCAGGAAGATTGGATTCGCCTCTATAAGACCGGTTTTCAACCTCTGCATACGTTATGAGCTCCCTAAGTCGTTTCATTAGCCGGAGCAAGCGTTTTCGTCCTTTCGATTATGCCTTTCTGTCCGTCAGATTACTACAGTCTTCGGCAATGGACTGTATAGTCCGCTACCGAAGACCGTACAGTCCATTACAGTGGACTGTACAGTCCGCCGTCGGAGACTGTAATAATCTTCCGTTAAAAAAGGCTTGGCTGACCCTAAGAAACGGCTTACCCTTCCCTTCGTTCTTCCATGTATTGGCATTGTGGCATTCCTCACTGTGTTAATCACCTACTTTGAAGTAAATTTTCTGCTCGGAGGCATGCACAGTTATGCCAATGGATAAAAAGAATGGAAAGAAGCATTGCCACAATGCCATAAAATTATAAATTTGCAACATTTAAAGCATCAACTATGATAAACTATAAAACCATAAATAAGAATGAGAACGTAATGGTCTGCTATTCTGAATTCACTCCCTCAAAAGGTGTTGTCGAATATCAGGTCATGATTCAACTGACGAAACCCGGGCAATCTTATGAAGAGCAACTGAAATTGCTGTTGGATACCTATTCAGATTTAAAAGAGAATGAATTAAAAAAGGGTACTACTATTTTCAAACGATACTTTCTGAGCGATGCTGTCAATCAGGCCGACCTGCTTTTAGCTGCGGAAACGGAACACTCGGATTGTGCCCTGTCTATCATAGAACAGCCACCCTGCAATGGTACCAAGATTGCACTATGGGCTTTTCTGCAAACGGAAGTAAGTACCAAGGTGCTTCCCGAAGGACTCTTCGAGGTGACACACAACGGCTACCGTCACCTTTGGAAAGGAAGAGACTTCAACCGTGCCTCTACTTCGGAGTACCAGACACGGCTGTTGCTGAATAACTATGTGATGCAACTCAGTGAGCAGAATTGCAAGCTGGCGGATAACTGTATCCGCACATGGTTCTTCGTACAGAATATAGACGTCAATTATTCAGGTATGGTGAAAGCACGGAATGAAGTGTTCCTCACACAAGACCTTACGGAAAAGACACACTACATAGCCAGCACCGGCATCGGCGGACGACATCCCGACCCGCAAGTGACAGTGCAGATGGATGCGTATGCCATCAACGGAATACAACCTGCCCAGATACAATTCCTGTATGCCACTACCCATCTGAATCCCACGTATGAATACGGAGTGAGTTTTGAACGCGGGACGTGTGTGAAATATGGCGACCGCAGACAGGTATTCATTTCGGGAACCGCCAGTATAAATAATAAAGGTGAAGTGGTGCACCCGGGTGATGTCCGCAAACAGACGCACCGCATGTGGGAAAATGTGGAAGCACTGCTTAAAGAAGCCGAATGCAGTTTCGACGATGTATCACAGGCCATCATCTATCTGCGTGACTCTTCGGACTATACTATCGTTAAAGAATTGTTTGACAATAAATTCCCCCAACTGCCCCGTGTCATTGTACATGCGCCGGTATGCCGCCCCACATGGCTGGTAGAGATGGAATGTATTGCTGTAAAATCCGATGAGAATGATGAATTTAAGGACTTCTGATGTATTAAAAGGAAGCTTTTGTATGATACGGCAACTGTATTAGAAAAAGATTTGAGCTATTTAGAAACAGGCTTTTAATAAAAAAACAAAAATGAAAAGACTTCTTTTATGGGCATTATCCGCCCTGTTATTAACCTTTCCGGCAACGGCTCAGGACTTTATTCCTGATGCTTCGTTCTACGGTGAAAACTACTGGACACCCGATACATTGGGCAATCATCGAGTGGTTATCTCAGTAAAAACTCCCGCCACCGTGACGGAAGCCTACATCCCCTGGCGCAGACGCGACAAAGACCCTCATCAGAAAGGGATTATCGTCATGAATGCCACAACCGGGAAAATAGTCAATAATGTGCTTCCAATGGAAATCAACCGCGAATACGGAATCATCCGCTTCGATGCCGAAGAAAATGCCGGAGAATATTATGTCTACTATCTTCCCTATCACACCTCAGGAGGCCCCTATCCCAAAGTTAACTATCCACAGCAGCCCGATAAAGCCGACCCGCAATGGAAAGCCGCGTGCAGCGCCATACCCGAAGGTAAAGCTCCCCGCGCCACACTGGTCCGCTTCGAATCATTAGGCAGTTTCAATAGTTTCTATCCGATGGAAATCATCGCCACGGAAAAGGAGAAGCAAGCATTAATGGATGCCAACAGCGATGCACCTTTCCTGTTGTTGCCCGAAGACCGTAAATATCCCATCCGAATGTTTGACGAACTCTCTTATCGCCAGGTTGCAAAAGGTGCGACAGGGGAATTCTTCGGTGAAGCAGACCTGAACGAGTACTATGTTCTGCAACTCGGTTTGTGGGCTTTCAAGCGTGCCGTAAACGGAGCCAAAGTCACCTTCACTGATTTGAAAGGAAAGGACGGAAGCATTATCCCCGCCTCTGCCATGACTTGCTTCAATACGGAAGGGGTGGACTGGCTGGGACGCCCCATGCATCCCATTGTAGACGTGAATAAAGGACGCATCCAGCCTCTCTGGATTGGCATTCAGATGCCCGAACATGCCGCTAAGGGACTTTACACCGGAACCATCACCGTCAGTGACCCGGTAGGCACTCAACAAGTGAAAATATCCATAAACCTCTCCGACAATGTTCTTGTGGATAAAGGTGACAGTGATTCATGGCGCTTGTCCCGCCTGCGCTGGTTGAACTCACAGTATGGCGTCAACGATGACTTGGTGAAGCCTTTCACCCCCATGACTGTCACCGGCCACACTATCGGAGTACTGGGCAGAAGTATAACGACCGACAATTTGGGTCTTCCTGCCTCCATCCGCAGCTATTTTACCGAAGAGATGACCTCATTGGGTAAAGATGCCAAGGAGATATTGGCACAGCCCATGCGCTTCGTTATCCGCCAGAATGGTAAGGAACTCCCCATTGTCATCACTTCTCCTTTCCGGTTCACCCGTCAAGAGAAAGGCATCGTCGGTTGGACTGCGTCCGGCAAAGCCGGCAACCTCAACGTTCTGGTAGATGCACACATGGAGTTTGACGGATTCATGAGCTATCAGATAACAGTGAAAGCCGAAGAAAATACCCAAGTGGACGATATCGCCCTGCTGACCCCAATGAATGCATCAACCGCCAAATATCGTCTGGGGATGGGATACGAAGGGTCGTTGCGCCCCAAAAGTGACAAGTGGAAATGGGACGTAGACCGAAATCAGGAAGGTTTCTGGTTCGGTGATGTAAACGCAGGGATGCAGTGCCTCTTCCGCGCAAAGAACTACCGCCGTCCGCTAAATACGAACTTCTACAAACAGCAACCGCTGAATATGCCATACTCGTGGTATAATGAAGGCAAAGGAGGCATTAGCTACAAGGAGACCGGGAAACAAGTGAATATTGAAACGTATAGCGGCAAGCGCAACATTCTGAAAGGCGAGGAACTGCATTTCAACTTCCTCGTGCTGGTGACTCCTTTCAAGCCCATCGACACGATGAAACAATGGACAGACCGCTACTACCACGGTTACCAGCCTGCCGAGAAATTGAAAGACAGCGATGCACACGCCTATCAAGCAGTCGATGTAGTGGGAGAAACAGGAGCCAATGTCATCAACCTGCATCACGGCAACGCCATCAACCCTCACATCAATTATCCGTTCTTCCGACCGGCTTTCATGAAAGAATATGTAGACCAGTCGCACGCCAAAGGATATAAAGTAAAGATTTACTATACAGTGCGCGAACTCACTAACCATGCTCCCGAACTCTTTGCCCTGAAGAGCCTCGGACACGAAATCTTCTCTCCGGGCAAAGGAGGAGGCTACACTTGGCTGCAGGAACATCTGGATGACGATTATATCGGCGCCTGGTTTGTAGACGCTTATAAAGACGCTGCTATCGTGAACACCGGCATTTCACGTTGGCACAACTTCTATGTGGAAGGGCTGAACTGGCTGACCAAGAATGTAGGCATCGACGGAGTATATATTGACGACCTTGCTTTTGACCGCAACACCATGAAACGCATCCGCAGGGTATTGGAAAACAATCGCCCCGACCCGCGTATTGACGTGCACTCTGCCAATCAGTTCAATCCCGCAGACGGATTCATCAACAGTGCCTTCCTCTACATGGAACACATGCCTTATCTGGACCGTCTTTGGTTTGGCGAATACTTCAAATATGAAAAATCTCCCGCCTACTGGCTGACCGATGTCTCGGGTATTCCGTTCGGCATGATGAGCGAGATGCTGCAAGATGGAGGAAATCCGTATCGCGGCATGCTTTATGGCATGACAGCGCGTGAACCGATGGAATCTGTTCCCTCACAATTGTGGAAAGTATGGGATATGTTTGGCATAAAAGACAGCCGCATGATGGGATACTGGGTGTCTTACAATCCCATAAAGACCGGCCGAAACGACATCCTTACCACCACCTTTGTCAAAGAAGGAAAAGTAATGATAGCCATTGCAAGTTGGGCTGACAAAGACAGTGACGTAACCCTGCAAATAGACTGGAGCAAATTAGGTATCGACCCCGGCCGCGCCAAACTGACCGCGCCTGCCATCAAAGGCTTCCAAGAGGGCTTTGTCCTCTCACCCAAAGACAAAATCAGAGTGCCTAAAGACAAAGGCTATCTCTTTATTTTGGAATAAAGACCTTTGATAGTTGCTTTCTACAACGAAAAAAGAAAGCTTTATATAAAATTGAAATCACCCTCGCTACAACTATCTGTGGCGAGGGTGACTTATAGAAAAATACTTCTATCACAAAGAAGCATAAAGTTCCGGCATCCGGGCGTGATGCCATATATAAGAAGCGGGATAAATATCTTCCTGTTCTTTATCGAGTATTTTCTTCAGAATGTTACACTTACTCTCGCCCGTCACCAGGAAACAAGTATGTTTTGCCTCTATCATCGGCTTTCCGGTCATACAGATACGAACCGTTTTATTATAAGGATTGACTGACACTGCATAAGGTTCAGCCGCTGTCAACAAATCCTTCCGGTCAGGAAAAACAGAAGAAGTATGACCGTCCTCTCCCACTCCTAACAATACAAAGTCAAAGACCGGTACTTCATCTACAGTCGGCACGGTAGCCTTCACCAAAGAAGAATACAATATAGCTTCTTCAGCGGGAGCTCCCTCGCCCACTATCCGATAGTAATGCGAAGGAGGTAGTTTTATTTTACTAAACAAAAGACGATTGGCAAGACCAAAGTTGCTTTGCGCATCGTCAGGCGGCACGCAACGCTCGTCCACCCAGTAAAAATAAAGACGTGTCCACGGCGTGTATGCCGCAAACTCACTCTCCCACACCTCAAACAATACCGCCGGAGTCGTTCCACCGGAAAGGGCAATGGTAAAAGGACGCTCAGAATCCTTCTCCATAGCCTCCAATATACGAGTAATGAGGGTTTGTGATGCCTGCCGGGGCGATATATATAAATATTTATCGGGTATCATAACAAACAATATAGTTTAGAATGTGTCAGATTCTTACAAGGATTAGTCCATTCGGCATGGCTGCGCTCTATAAGTACGTCCGCCTCTTTCGGTCCCCATGTTCCGGCAGGATAACCATAAAGAGGAGTTTCCGGATGTTTCTTCCAATATTCCAGAATCTTATCAAAATACGTCCAACTCTCTTCTACAGCATCCGAACGGGTAAACAAGGTAGGGTCGCCTGCCAAACTGTCTTCCAACAGACGGACATAGGCATCACCTGTCTCCTGTGCGTTTTGGTCATAACTATAATCCATCTCCATTGTTCCCATGTAGAATCCCGAGCCTGGTGCTTTCATGGCAATACGCTGCAAGATACCCTCATCAGGCTGGATGCGGAGAATCAGCTCTTCACCGCGATAGAGCCCCTCCTTCATCTGAAACATCTGCATGGGAGCAGGTTTGAAGTGGACAACAATCTCGGTCACTTTTGTCGGCATCTGCTTGCCGGTACGAATATAAAAAGGTACGCCCTGCCAACGCCAATTGTCTATTTTAAGACACATGGCAACATAAGTATCCGTGCGCGAGTCGGGATTGACATTCTTTTCTTCCCGATAACCCACTTGTGTCTCACCGGCCATGTATTGTCCACGAACAACATTCTCGCGAATGTACTCATCAGTCAACGGATGAAGCGATTGATAAACCTTGATAACCTCATTTCGGAATCCGTTCTTATCAAACTTGGCAGGCGGTTCCATCGCAGTAATGGCAAGTAACTGCATCAGATGATTCTGCACCATATCGCGCAATGCGCCTGAGCCGTCATAATACCCTCCACGAGTCCCGATGCCCATATTCTCGACAGCGGTTATCTCAACATAATCAATATAGTTACGATTCCAAATAGGCTCATAGATTGTACTTCCGAAACGTGTCACCATGATATTCTGCACCGTCTCTTTCCCAAGGAAATGATCGATGCGGTAGATATCCTCCTCCTTGAAGTAAGTGGAATAAATCTTATTCAGCTTACGTGCCGATGCAAGGTCATAACCGAAAGGCTTCTCGACAATGATACGTTTCAGTCCGGGCTTTTTAAGGATACCGGCATCGTGAAGATATTTCGGAATCAGTTCGTAAAGCAGCGGTGGAGTGGCCAGATAGAACAAATAATTTCCATCATTCTCATATTGGGGAGACAGGGCTTTCAGCCGTTCGTTCAACAAGGAATAAGTCAAAGCATCAGCAGGATCCATTGACTGATAATAAACTGTGGCAAGAAAATCATCCACAGACGCTTTCTCCTTTTCGTCCAAAGAAGAAGATTTCATCAACTCCTCTTTCAGATAAGTACGATAGGTTTCATCCGAATAGGCAGTGCGGGCACACCCCACAATGGCAAAGTGTTCAGGGAAACGTCCCTCATTGTGAATCTTCACCAGGGCAGGCATCAGCTTACGCCGGGTGAGGTCACCCGACGCGCCGAATATAACTAAAAACAAACTATGTGGTAAACTCATAAATCAGTTCTTTTTTATCGGTTTATTTTATTTCTCTTCTTGCCATTGTTCATGGAAGAACTCGCCTCTCGGACTATCCACTCTCTCGAATGTATGCGCTCCGAAATAATCACGCATCGCCTGAATCATATTGGCTTGCGAACGATTGGTGGTCAGCCCTAGAAAATAATTCAATGCTGCAGAGAGCACAGGTACAGCCAATCCTTCTTTCAGCATAACACCCACCGACTTCTTCCATATAGGAAGAGCTTCCGCCACTTCCATACCGAAATGTTCGTCAAGCAACAGGTGCGACAATCCCGGTGCACGACGGTAAGCCTCGGCAATATCATTCAAAAAGGCAGAACGAATAATGCAGCCGGCACGCCACAGCAAGGCAATGGAGGAAAGGTTCAAATTCCATTTATAAGTGTCACTCGCTGTGCGCATCAATGCAAACCCTTGTGCATATCCTACCAGACGAGCCGCATAGAGAGTGCCCTCCAGTCCGGAAACAGTATCTTGATAATTATACACCGGATGATTCTCAATATGCATATAATGTTTGGCCATCAACACACGCAAACTCTTTTCAGCGGATAGATTACGTGCAAAAACAGCCTCGGCAATTACATCAAGAGGAGTATTGAGTTGTAGCGAATTGATAACACTCCAACGCCCTGTCCCTTTCTGTCCGGCAGCATCCAGTATACTGTCTATCAGATAACCGCCTCCACATTCCTTATGACGGAGGATGGCTGCCGTTATCTCAATCAGATAACTCTTCAAACGACCCTGGTTCCAACGTTCGAAGATATCCGCCATCTGCTCATTTTTCAGTGCCAACAGATGCTTCAGTGCATAATAAGTTTCTGCTATCAATTCCATATCACCATATTCGATACCGTTGTGCACCATCTTCACATAGTGCCCGGCACCGCCCGGACCTACCCATTCACAACATGGAGTACCATCCTCAGCACGAGCCGCAATACTCTTCAACATCGGTTGTATCACCGGCCATGCCTCCTGAGCTCCGCCCGGCATAACGGACGCACCATGCAATGCCCCCTCTTCGCCTCCTGAAATACCACAACCGACAAAATACATTCCTTTTTCATACAGTTCCTTCACCCGGCGCTCCGTATCCTCAAAATTAGAATTTCCGCCATCAATTATAATATCACCTTCATGTAACAAGGGAAGCAGATTGCCTGTCAGTTCATCTACCGCAGGGCCTGCCTGCACCATGAGAAAAACGACTTTCGGAGTCTTCAGTGCATCCACAAACTCTTCTAAAGTCTGAGTACCTACAATGTTTTTGCCTTGCGCACGCTTAGCTATGAAATTATCAACTATATGTTCTTCTTTATCGGGAACCGTGCGATTCCACACTGCTACTTTCCATCCTTTACCAGCCAGGTTCAGAGCCAGATTCTGCCCCATTACTCCCAGTCCAATCAATCCAATATCTGCCTTTTCCATAATTTAATCTTTTTATATTTAACAAATGGCAGATTTATTTGTTCAATAATTCTATCTTTGCGAACATATCAATCTTACACTATAATGAAAAAGATTAAAATAGGGTTGTTGCCCCGTATTATCCTTGCCATTGCACTAGGTATCGCATTCGGCAATATCCTCCCCGGAGGATTGGTAAGAATCTTTGTGACCTTCAACGGAATCTTCAGCGAGTTCCTGGGTTTTATCATCCCGCTGATTATCCTCGGACTGGTAACACCCGCCATTGCCGACATCGGCAAAGAAGCGGGGAAAATGCTGGTAGTTACCACGCTTGTAGCATACGGAGCAACGCTATTCTCAGGTTTCCTATCTTACTTTACAGGCATCACCTTCTTTCCGTCAATGATTACTCCCGGAGCTTCCATCGAACAAATAAGCGAAGCCCATGACATCATTCCTTTTTTCACGGTAGCCATTCCGCCTGCCATGAATGTCATGACCTCACTCATCCTTGCTTTTACGCTGGGACTGGGCATCGCCCACTTGGACACCACAGCACTCAAGAATGTATGTAATGACTTTAAGGATATTATCATCAAAACCATTCAGGTCATCATCCTACCATTACTGCCTATCTATATCTTCGGCATCTTCTTGAATATGACACATTCAGGACAAGTCATGAGTGTATTGTCGGTCTTCATAAAGATTATCGGGGTTATCTTCCTATTGCATATTTTCCTTTTGGTATTTCAATATTCTATTGCAGCATTATTTGTCCGTCGTAACCCGTTCCGGCTGTTGGGCAGAATGCTTCCGGCATATTTTACGGCATTGGGTACACAATCATCGGCTGCCACTATTCCAGTGACTCTAAGGCAAAGCATCAAGAACGGTGTGAGCGAAGACATTGCCGGTTTTGTAATTCCGCTTTGTGCCACGATTCATTTATCGGGCAGCACCCTGAAGATAGTTGCATGCGCATTGGCGCTGATGATGATGCAGGGAATGCCTTTCGATTTTCCCATGTTTGCCGGATTTATCTTTATGCTCGGCATTACAATGGTAGCCGCACCGGGCGTTCCGGGTGGTGCGATTATGGCTGCACTGGGCATCCTCTCTTCTATGCTGGGTTTCGGTGAAAGCGAACAGGCGTTGATGATTGCGCTTTATATTGCAATGGATAGTTTCGGAACAGCTTGTAATGTGACGGGCGACGGAGCGATAGCACTGATTATCGATAAGTTCTTTGGGAAAAAATAACAAATGAAAGAGAGCATGCCAAAAGCAACGCAATGTAACAGTTACATCGGACTTCTGGCATGCTCTCTCCCTTTTGCTGCACAATGCTTTAGAATACCGGCATCTGCCAAATAAAGCCTACAGAAACCCGGTTAGTGGAATAATTGTCTTCTCCCAACGCTTTAGCCCGGTCAGTAAATCGATAAGAGCGACCGGTATAAGCCAGGAAGAAATGCAAATTGGTTTCCATCGGATAATATTCAATGCCACCGACGTACCCCCATGCCGTACGGTACTTTCCTTTTTCCACCTCATCACTGCTTTTGTAAACGGAAGCAGTCTCATACATACCCTTGGCAAACAGATTCCATTTCGGAGCAAAACGATAGTTGACATGGAGCACGTATGACATATATTCGGCATTAAACACGTTGTGGTTGAGGTCACCGCCCATCATTCTCGTAATAATACCTTTGCGGTCTACTCCTTCACGAGAATACATCCAGTCAAAATAAGCATGCCATTGAGGATTGAAATTGAACTCATTACCCAAAGCATAATAATACATTTTCTCGCCTTTTGTTTCGTTCATAATAGATGCAGACCACCGGGTTTTAAATACATCCATGAAATTACCATTCCAGTTCAAGGTGTAAACCAACGGAAGTTTTGTCCGTTCCAAGTCGCCATACATCTCTTTGGAAGGCCCGTTCAAACTGTTCAATACCTGAAACTGTATCTGCTGGTAAGGATTATAATTATAAGCTATATTCAAACCGGTCATGAAATTATTCATGTTCTCTATCATATCACTGTATTCGTAGATTTCAATGGGGTTTACATCAAACTCGATTCCTCCGTAAGCAGCGCATTGCTTGCCGGCAAAGAATGAAAACTTATCCAGTTTGACACCGATGCCTGCATAGTCGATACTGGTCGGAACATTGTCGATGTTTCCCGAACCGTCGTTGCCTCGGTTGAGTCGCTGGCGATAGCGATAACTGAGCCAGTCATTAATGTTGCCTTTCATTTCAATACGGAGTTGTTTCATCTCGAATGCACCTTGGTCAAAGCCGGATTCATTCCATTTCATGTTGAAATCACCATGCATATTGAGATACAGATTGAACTTGTCGGTCTTCTTTTTGATACCGGTCACCTCCTCAAAGAGGCTTTTATTATCCGACATGAAATCGCTTTTTGAAGATTGTGCATATAGCGAGTGTGGGCCTGACATGGCAATGGCCGTCAGGCATAATAACATTATCCTTTTCATAATTAAGTATGGTTTGGGGTTTGAAAATAAATGAGAACATCCACTGTAGGAGCAGAAGCATCCTGCCTCTACAGTGGAAAAAATATCGGGCATCTGCCCTATGTAAACCGATTAATACTCGTTGAAGTATTGCTGAATCTTCTTCCAGTCATTTGTCTTTGTCAATGCAAGCATCAACAATACACGTGCCTTCTGCGGATTTAGTTCTTGAGAAGCCACAAACTGATATTTATTATCATCCACTTCTGCATCAAGAGTGGTAGGCCCTGTCGGAACACGGCTTGAACGAACGACTAAGATTCCTTGTTTACGCGCTTTTTCCAACATCGGGAACAGATTCTGATGAATGTTACCATTGCCTACACCAGCATGAACGATTCCCTGATAGCCATTATTGAGGAACGGAGTCATCACATCGGCATCCACATTAGAGTAACTATAAACAATACCCACTTTAGGCAATTTATCAAGATTTGTCACATCAAACTCCGACTTGGTAGTATGACGTTTCAAAGACTCCATATTATACGACACCTTTCCATTGAGAATGTATCCCAATGCACCCGAATTAGGAGACTGGAAAGTCTGCACATCTACCGTATTCATCTTAGTTGCTCCCTGAGCACCCAATATCAAGCCGTTCATTGCAATCACCACTCCTTTCCCTTTCGATTCTTTGGCTGCAGCAGCAACTACCGCATTATAGAGGTTCAAAGGACCGTCAGCACTCATCGCCGTAGAAGGACGCATAGCCCCGACCAATACCACCGGTTTATCGCTCTTCACAGTCAGATTCAGGAAAAATGCTGTTTCTTCCATTGTATCTGTCCCATGAGTAATCACGATACCATCCACATCGCCACGGCCGAGCAACTCATTGATACGTTTTGCCAATGTCAGCCAAACGGCGTCATTCATATCCTGAGAACCAATTTTCACAATCTGCTCACCGGTCACATTGGCAATCTTATTCACTTCGGGCACAGCATCCAGCAGTGTACTGATAGCCACTTGTCCGGCTGTATAATTCGTATTAGTAGCCGAAGCACCGGTTCCGGCAATTGTTCCTCCTGTTGCCAAAATATGAATATTAGGCTTTTGGGCAACTGCTGCAAAGGCGCCGAGCAACAACGTCACAGCCAGCAAACTGAGTTTTCTTAATCCATTCATAATCTTTTCTAGTTTAGGTAATTAATATATTGAGACTAAAATATTTGTATCAGTAACAGTCCGACAACAATCGATACAATCGTGGCTATAAGCCCCGGCATCATAAAGGAGTGGTTTAACACCCATTTACCGATTCCGGTAGTTCCTGTACGGTCAAAATTAATGGCGGCAATCACAGTCGGATAGTTGGGAATAAAGAAATAACCGTTTACTGCCGGAAACAGAGCTATCAGCATCATTGGCGAAATGCCCAAAGCAATTCCCAAAGGCACAATAGCACGTACAGTGGCCGCCTGACTGTAAAGCAAAATAGACATTACAAACAATGCCACACCGAAAAGCCACGGCATCTGGCGGACAATACCTTCAATAGAACCTGTCAGTTCTGTTATGTTACCATTAATAAAGGTATCTCCCATCCATGCGATACCGAAGATAGCAATCACTGCCTGCATCCCTGCCGGAAATACACTTCCCTGAGTTGCCTTGATACCGTCAGTACGCGAGATAATCAAAATTAGTGCGGCAGCCGACAACATCAAAATCTCAATCAGTGAAGGCATATCCAATACTTTTCCGTCAAACGAAGGCCGAAGGCTGGGAATAGAGCCGAACAATACAATCAACAAAGTGGCCACAATGAAGATAATCACAGAAAGGCGTGCCTGAAACATATTCTTCACGTCATTCAACTCCACGTGCTTATCCTCCAACAGTCCCTCCTCCACACGACGCAGATATTCAGGATCTTCCATCAACTCCTTACCTACCCTCATCGAAGCGAAAGCGCCTACCAGTACTCCTATCAAGGTAGCGGGAATGGTTATTTTCAATATATCGAACAAAGTGATATCAAAACCGGTAAGCAACCCAAGGAGTGCCACGGTAGCAGCGGAAATAGGACTCGCTGTAATAGCCTGTTGCGATGCGATTACCGCAATGCCCAAAGGACGTTCGGGACGGATTTTTGTCTCGGCAGCAACTTCGGCAATCACGGGAAGTACGGAATAAGCCACATGTCCTGTTCCCGCAACAAAAGTAAACAAGTAAGTTACCAATGGGCTCAGTATAGTAACATGTGCCGGATTACGACGCAGCAGACGTTCCGCCAATTTCACCATAAAGTCCAGTCCGCCCGCCGCCTGCATACAGGATGCGGCAGAGATAACGGCAGCAATCATCAACATCACATCAATAGGAGGCGCAGTAGGCTGAAGTCCGAAGACAAAAGTCAAAATAGCGAGGCCCACACCCCCCATCACTCCAAGTCCGATACCTCCTAAACGGGCACCCACAATAATAGCGGCAAGTACAAATAGTAGTTGTAATAACATGATTCGTTTTTATTGTTATAAAAATACAATTTTAATTCTCATAACAAAGATAGACCAATTCTGTTCTATAAACCGTAAAAAAGCGGAGAATTTTCTTTTTTTTCACTACCACACGAAGAAAAGGCGTGGTTTTACAAATAGTCACCCAAACATTTTTCCGATTCAATTGTTCAATATAAATAGTTATATAATGACAAGACAATGAATAAAATCTGTAACCTTTTTGGAATCAAATATCCTATTATCCAAGGTGGTATGGTGTGGTGTAGCGGATGGCGGTTGGCCTCTGCCGTAAGCAATGCAGGAGGACTCGGATTGATTGGTGCCGGCTCTATGCATCCTGAGACGCTCCGCGAACATATTCGGAAATGTAAAGCAGCCACCGAAAAACCTTTTGGGGTTAATATCCCGCTGATGTATCCCGAGATAGATGCAATCATCCAAATCGTAATCGATGAAGGCGTAAAGATTGTCTTTACTTCTGCCGGAAATCCGAAGACTTGGACCGAGCATCTTCATCAGCACGACATAGTGGTAGCACATGTCGTGGCAAGCAGTAAGTTTGCTGCCAAATGCGAAGAAGCAGGTGTAGATGCGATTGTTGCCGAAGGCTTTGAAGCTGGCGGTCACAACGGTCGCGAAGAGACCACGACCCTGTGTCTCCTTCCTGCTATAAAAAAGATTACAACCGTTCCGCTAATGGCAGCAGGAGGCATTGGCTCCGGTGAAAGTATTTTGGCCGCCATGACACTGGGAGCCGACGGAGTCCAAATAGGTACACGCTTTGCATTGACAGAAGAAAGTTCGGCACACTTCACATTCAAGGACCGTTGCCTCAGACTGAATGAAGGTGACACCCAGCTCACCTTAAAACAGCTCTCACCGGTAAGACTCGTCAAGAATGAGTTCTTCAAGCAGGTGGAGAAAGCAGAGACACGCGGTGCATCTGTAGAAGAATTGAGGGAATTATTGGGCAGGGGGCGTGCCAAGAAAGGTATTTTTGAAGGAGATATTTACGAAGGTGAAGTAGAAATAGGACAAATAGCCTCTTCTGTACATAGTCTCCAAACAGCCGAAGAAGTAATCAAGGAACTGATAAATGACTTTAATACAGCATTAAAGCGGACAAAAGAGTTTTCCTCTTTTATCCTATAAATCAATAACTTGTATCGGTTAATCTTTTTCTTCAATAGTTATTCATTTCTTGTCAGATGCAATGAATTGGTAATACACATCGGCAACTCTTCCTGATAGTGTGTCACCATTATCATTGTTTTATCTTTTCGTTGGCAGAAAGTCTCAATAATATCTTTTACCAAACGACGGTTTATCAAATCGAGCCCATGCAACGGTTCATCCAGTATCAGTAATTCCGGGTCTTTAACAAATGCACGCGCCAATAACACCAGACGTTGTTCTCCACTGGAGAGCTGCAAGAAACTACGCTCTTTCAGATTGGCAATACCAAAAATATCCATCCACCACTCACAAACCTCCATCTGTTCAGGACGCGGACGCTTATAGAGTCCCACCGAGTCATGCAGTCCGCTTGCCACAATATCAATGGCCGGCAGATTCTTTAAATAAGCACGATGCATCTCCGGGCTGACATACCCGATGTGCTTCTTTATTTCCCAAATGCTCTCTCCCGATCCGCGCTTACGCCCGAACAATGTTATATCGCAGGCATAACTCTGCGGATTATCGGCACAGACCAAACTAAGCAATGTCGATTTTCCGGATCCATTGTCTCCGCTGAGCGCCCACTTCTCACCACATTTCACACTCCAATCCAACTCTTTCAGGATAGTCCGTTCACCATAACGAATACTTACCTTATTCAAGTCCACCACATGGTCGGTATGATAAAGGTCATCACTATAAGGAAGTGCCAAAATACGTTCTTCTTTTTCTTTCGAGAGCACACGCTCAGGTGCAGGCTTACAACCGGCAAGGTAAGTCTCCAACGTAATTTTATCACCGCATAAACGATTTTCCACCGGAATCACATGCGTAATAAAAGAAGGTATATCATCTGTTTTTGAAAGTATCAGAATCACTTGCAGAGCGGTCACGCGTGTGAGTTCACGAAGCAATGCATGGAGTTGGTCACGCGTCTTGGCATCGAGACCGATGAAAGGATTATCCATTATCAGCACACGCGGATTACTCAACAAGGTCTTAGTCAACTGAAATTTACGCAGTTCTCCACTCGACAGCAGAATAATGTGTTTGTCCAGCATCGTTTCCATGCCGAACAAATCATACAAGGCTGTTTTCAGTTTGGCATTAGTAGCTTCCGGCAAAAGGTCGCGAACAATAGGAGTTTCATCCAAATCATGCGCATTCCAACGCTGCTGATAATAATAGTTCCCATCTGCATCACCATAAGAATCACGGAAGGCAATGTATTTTATATTGTCATACGCCATCTTTGAGGGCGAAGGCGAGAAATCATATTTCACTTCATTCATCAATAGTGGCCAACGTCCGGTCAGCGTATCTACCAATATACTTTTTCCCGCCCCATTCGGACCTACAATAGCAATGTGCTCACCTTCTGCAAGTGTCATGTTTATCGGCTCTTTCATCCGATAAAGCGGATGACGGGTAACCCCATTCTCAATAGCAATAATATTCTGCATTTCAGTATCTCATTTCAGTCTTAAACAGACTGCAAAGGTAGATAAAATTTAATAGAAAACATCCGCCCGGATGCAGGAAAATATGCTTTTTAGCATATAAAACTAGGTTTTTTCAACCTTTTGTCATAACTTCGTGCACTTTTTTGGAGAAAAACTTATGTATATATTCCGTTCCATTTACGAAATCATAAATACCGTTTCCACAGCAAAAACATTGCTAACGGAAATGTTCGAAAAGAGAAAAACCGTCAGTTTCAGATACATAGATGCCCTAGAATTATTAAAAGATGATGAAAATCGTCTCAAAATATTGATTGAGAAAGAAGTGATCCATCAAAATGGCAATTTCTTGGAGCTGGACGTGCGTTTTCTCGATTTCTTTGAAACGCTGCTCGAAGCTAATGAAGAAATTGATACCGCAACGATTGACGAAAACATCGAGTACTTGCATGAATTGATGGATTATTACTTGAAAGAAAAGATACAGTCGCGCAAAGAGAGTTATGTAAGGAACATCAAACTGACGTTTCAGAAAATAGCCCGCGTAACGATACGCAATATCATGAATTTGCAAAACAGTATCGATAACACTTTCAAGCATGAACCGACGTACCAGATCAAAATCGCCAAGCTGAAAAACCTGGACAAGAAGCGCATCAACATACAAAGCCTGATTGACTCTACCGAGCACCTGATTCTGCACGAAGAACGTCTTTTTTTCCAGCAGGCCACCGATGAGGAATTGGGACGCATCTTGCTGGAATTGCGTCAGGAGCTGCAATTGTCTGCCCATAGCCTTATACGGGCGCAACAGGACATTATCAACTATCTGAACCAGATAAAGAACCAAGTGATACTGGTGGAGAAGATTCGAAAAGTAAAATATCTGCAAGACCAGTTTGAATTGCGTGCCCGGAGCAATCTGGCGGAAGTGATGGAAAGTGAACACTCCATTTTATTGGAAGGCAGTGCACAGACTTCATTCAAACTATCGCCCGAATATCTGGCAAGTGATGAAGTACGCCCCATTATCCTTAGAATCCTGAGCAACCAGAAGACCCGTGAGCGCATTCGCAAGAATGAAGCAGGGGCTTTTAGTGAGGAAGATATGGAGGCGCAAGCCATGTATGAGGAAGTGGTAAACTTGGAAGAAGTAGTTAAGAACTTTTTACAGGCTGGTGCAGAGGCGCGATGGAAAGAGGAGCAGCCGCAAGACTTATTTACCTTCTTGCTACACTATTCCTTTCAGCGTGAAGTAAACGAGAAAGAATGTACCACACTGTTTTGCCAAATAGTGTCGCTCTACGAAGACAAATTCGAAATAAGCGATGCTTTCGGACAATACAAACAATATGAATATGCTAAAATATATCCTTTATAGATTATGAATTTGAATATACAAATACCAGACAATACAGCATCAATATTCGAGTACATGCAGAAAGGGCAGTTTATCTGTTCCAACAGCACGGATATCGACCTGCGTGATATGTATAATACGATTGATGAAAACTACGAATCTTTGTACCAATACTTTTCACAAATAAACTATACATTAGAAAGGGGAAACGAGTATTTCTACTTCTCGCGCACGGAATCAAAAACCACATTGGAACAAAAGATACTCCGTGCCTACTATTGGATAGATGTACTCGATTTCTTTAAGACCTATGATGAAACATTCGGTGCAGGCTTCCGTTTCCAACCGGAACAGATCTTGGTAGAAGCCAACATCAATGTTTTGCTACAGAATAAGTTAGACGGCATTCGCAAACATTTCTCGGACAAAGATATCCGTAAGGACGTGCTCGACAATATGATACGCTTATTGGTAAAAGAGTCGTTCATCGAACTGGAAAATGAGAAGACCAACACTTATAAAGTGCTGACTTCATGGCATTATCTGGAGAAATTAGTCGATAGTATCAACATTTTTGAAGACATTGAAGATGAGAAACCTGAGTAGAATAATCTTTATCAACAGTGCGAATATTCCTTATTCGGACGACATACATCTGGATGGGAACATCCACTTTATCGGTACACAAGGGGTAGGAAAAAGTACCATTCTGCGTGCAGTCTTATTTTTCTACAATGCGGACACACAAAAACTGGGTATTCCGGTTGAAAAACAAAATTACACGGACTACTATTTCCCCTTTGCCAACTCATATATCATTTACGAAGTGGCAACAGAGCACGGGGCATTCTGCATCCTGAGCTTCAAAGCCATGAACCGGGTATGTTACCGTTTTATAGATTCGCCCTATCGCAAAGAATTCTTTATTGACGAGAACCGAACCGCTTACAGTGGCACAGACCGCATCCGTGCTGTGCTCGACCAATATGAAGTGGCGTATTCGCGCATCATTTATACTTACGATGAATATCGTAATATCCTGTATGGTAATGCAACGAGTACTGAGTTCCGCCGTTATTCACTGATGGAAAGCAAACAATATCAAAACATTCCGCGCACCATCCAGAATGTATTACTGAACTCAAAACTTGATGCCGAATTTATCAAGAAAACCATTATCTCTTCTCTAAACGAAGAAGAAACCTCTATCGACCTGAACAGTTACAAAGAGCACCTGAAAGATTTTGAAACGCGTCTGAGGGACATTAGTGAATTTCAAAGGAAAGAGACGCAGAAACAGGCAACGGAGATTACTCAACTATCACAACAAACGACCCGTCTGCAAAGTGATATCATGCAAAATTGCCGCGAACTGGTGATTGCCCGCCAGAAGGCATCCGAAGTGTTGCCCGAATGGAAAGAAAAGCGTGACAAAGCTACCAATGACATACAAATACAGGAAAAGCAGAAGGCGGAATTGCAAAACGAATCACGGCAACGTTGCGAAAAGATACAGGAAGAACTGACCATCGTCAGCAATGACTTGAAGAAAGCCGTTCTGAAGGAAAAGGAATATGAAGAACATCATATACAAGAAGTGATGGAGCGTTCTGCCAAAGAAACGGAATGGAAAAACAAACGCCTCGGTTTGCAGGAAGAACAACGCATATTGACTTCGCAATATACGGAAATCTCTTCTAAATATAAATTGCTCATTCAAAATCTGGATAACCAGTGGAATAAAATACACGAAGAGAAAATTCATCAGCTAGATACATTAAATACTGTTTACAACGCTCGTTTGGAAGAAGCCCGCAAAGAAAACCAAAACCAGACGGAAGCTTTATATCAGGAGTATGAGAACCTGTCACAAAAATTGCATCCGTTAAAAGCCGAAAAACAGACAAAGCTGGGCGAAATGGATTATCGTATTCGTTCGTGCCGCAAAGAAATCTTCTTCGAAAAGGAACAAGAGGAATTAAAGGTGCGCATTCAGTCGTACACCTCTACCCACTTGGAGCGAAAGACACGTATCAATGAGGCACAAATCACCATCAAAGACTTGATGATGAAATGGGAACACGAAGTTCAAAAGTTGGAAAAAGGAATAGATGATGAACTGTCCCTGTTGCAGATGGAATTGCAACAGTTGCACGTCCGCATAGAGGAATTGCAGCAGTTTCTTACCCATAGCAAGAGTACTTTGCAGGGTTGGTTGAAAGAAAACCATAAAGGATGGGAAGAAACAATCGGCAAACTCTGTGATGAAGCTATATTGTGGCAAACCAACCTCTCGCCGCAAAAAGCGGAAGGCAATTCTTTTTATGGCATCCAAATTGACTTGAATGTCATAGATCGTCATATCAAATCTATTGATGATTATAGTAGGGAAAAAGAAGAAAAAGAACAACGTTCGGAAGAGATCTCTATCCGCATGCAACGTTTGCAAGCCGAAAAAGCGGAGGGACAAGAGCAAATAAAGCGAAAATACCAACCGCTGATAAAAGAACAGAAAAATCGTATCAACCAGTTAGAATATGAATTGGAAAAACTGGAACGCCAATACCAGCAAGACATGCTCGACCTTGAGGACTGGAAGAAAAAGGCAGAGGTCGCCCGCAATGAAAAGTTAGCCCGGCTGGATGAAGAGAAAAGTAAAATTGCTTTAGAGCTGGCTGCCGTCAATGAAAAGCTGGATAACTTGGGGCAAGAGAAAACAAACAAGCTCAATGCCTTAAAAGAAGCATGGGCGCATTTGCAAAAACAACTCTTTGAAGAAAAGGATATCCAGCAAGACCATATACGCAAAGAAGAAAAAGAAGAACAAAAGCGCATCAATGCCAGCAAAGCGCAGCATGAAGCGGAAATGCAAAAAGAATTGCATTCCCAAGGGGCCGATACCGAGCGTTTGCAAAACATTGCCAACCAACTGGAACAAATCGAGCAGGAGTTGTCTTTCATCAAAACGCACGCGGCACTGATTATCGAATACCAAAAGGACAAGCGTGATCTGATTGAACATATCCCTGCATGGAGGTATCAGGAAGAAGACCTGAGAAAGCAATTAAAGAAGGAACGGGATACCCTGAGAACGGAAGTCGATGCCTTACAAAAAGAGATAGACAGAATAAAGAAGATTTTACAGGAAGCAGAAGAGAACATTCGTCATCTGCAACAGAATCTGGATGCCTATGCCAATATAGAAAGCTTTGACTGGTATAAATCCCATCAGGATATTTTCAGGAATGACCCTTCTATGGCAATCATTACACAAAAGAGTTGCATGGAATTGATAGATTTGTTGAATCAATGTTACATGCAATTCATACAGGTGCAAATCAAACTGCGTAAAGCCGTAAACTTATTTACAGGACACTTTGACGAGAACAATACTTTCAAGTTTAAAACTAAATTTAATGAAGACTGGGAGTACATACGCTTTGCCGACGAGCTGCACGATTTCATAGAGGAAAACAGAATTGACGAATATGTACGCCGTATCAATAATGAGCATTGGGATACATTTAAACGTATCAGTATGGACGTTACTTCACTCTCTTCTTCCGAAAAAGACATACAAAGCATCATCGGCAAAATAAATAAAGGATTTGCAACCTGCAATTTTGTTGGTGTCATTCAGCGCATCGAGATGAAAATGGAAGAAAGCAGTAACCGGGTGGTAAATGTGCTCCATGATATTCAGAAATATTACAAAGAATATGGTTATGATCTTACCCCTGAAACAAACTTGTTCTCTTCGGAAAAAGAACCTTTGATAAAAGAAGAAGCCATCAAACTGCTGCGCGACTTTATCAAAGAAATTCATGCCTACCGTTATGATAATATCCGACTGTATGACTCCTTCGAACTGCGTTTCCGCATTGTAGAGAATGGTAATGATACGGGATTTGTAGAGAAAATTTCGAGTGTGGGTTCGGAAGGTACAGATATTTTGGTAAAGGCTATGATTAATATCATGTTAATCAATGTATTCAAAGAAGGCGCTTCGCGAAAGTTCAAAGATTTCAAGTTGCACTGCATGATGGATGAGATTGGGAAACTCCATCCGAACAATGTGGCGGGTATCTTGAAATTTGCCAACGATCGGAATATTATCCTCATCAACGGCTCTCCTACCGAGCTAAACCGGGAAGCATACAAGCATGTGTATTTATTAACAAAAGATTCGCAGAGCAAAACACGTATTGCACGGCTAATTTCAGACAGTAACATATAATGATACACCTGACGTCTTCACCCTCATAAAAAAGATATCCATACAGGGGCAGCCTTATCCGTCTGCCCCTCCCTATTTCATAGCGGATATTCATATTCAAAGATTTGGGAAGTTTTTGCATTGAATCGCTCTGCCAGATAAATTCTCCCATGTTCTTCATCCACACAAAAAGCATGACCGGCCTTGTCCAATTTCATTTTTTGAATAGGATTCCCTTCCCAGTCATACTGTTCCACATAAACCGGACTTCCCTTGTCCAACTGGTCGTACAGACTACCTGCAGCTTGCAGCACATATATATATTTCTCCCCAGCATAGCAACCCAAACAATAATTAGCGTTATAACGACCACAATCCGCCTTTTCCAATGTATTGAAATCAAACCCCTTTCCCTCTTGCCTGACTGTCTTCATCCCCCCCTTTTCCAAGTCTAAAATTCGGACGACAGGATAATAGTAGTAAGCGTATACTCCTCTTTTCCGGTCGGGACGCACGCTAAACGCTCCATGGTAAGGAACAAAGCTGTCCATAGCTTTTGTATCTAGATTCAGCGGAAAGTCCAACTCCTTCGTTTCCACCTTATTCCCTTCGTTACACGTCAGAAAAAGGTTCTTGCCATACCGTTTGGAATAACCTGCAAAGAGAATGCTGTTGCCCTTCATTTTTACAAAATCAGAAATGATTCTCTCCAAATTTCCACCAAATTCAAAATCATAAGAATAAGAACGCAGCCCGGTTTTCCGCACCACTCCCCGACGATTCACCTCATAGATAATACCTCCATCCTCAATATAACATAGCAGAGAGTCTTCTATAGGAGCAAAAAGACGAGGACTATAGAAGTCTACCTGCTCCCTGAGAGACCAGGTCCCCAGTTTGAAAACCAACTTCCTGCTCTTTACGTCAAAGACTTTTAGTTCCTCATTTTTATTTTTGAGTACAATTTTTCCATGACGGAAAAAAAGTTTTGTTTCCGGGTTATCATTAGTAGCCGTCCGACCCTTAAAATTCATCGGCTTACCTTTCAGCGACACAATACGATTAAAGGAAATAAGATTCATGCTTTTTTCTTGGGCAAAAGCATTCAGCAGAAACCCAGACAGCAAAATAAAGAAAAGGAATTGTTTTTTCATGGCAATCACAGATTAGTTGTTTTTTCAATAGGCTTATAAGGCATAGAAAACTTCACATTCTCGGAGTCTGTCCATCCTCCGCTTTTAGTTTTCATCCTGATTTTAATTCCTAACGAAGCTGCAAACTTGTAAGGAGCACTATATATCCGACTGACTGTCTCATCCACCTTTTTCCGAGAAGAATCCTGGTATTTCCCCTCATAACTCCGAATGGTTTCTCCTGATTTTGCTTTCTCTATCCGTCGACAGTCCCATTGAAAAATCTGTTCACTATCTTCCATTTTCAGTATCAGTCCGGGCAGTCCGTAAAATTTATACGGTCCTACGTTAAACGGCAATTCAGCAGAAAACCATGCCCGATAGTCCCTTCCCCTGAACTGGCACACCGCCAGCTGGCACAGATATCCTGCTACCGAGTCTGTCTCAGTCAGAATCTGCCAGTCTATACGCTCTGTCGGTTCGGTATATTTCAACACCATGTCATGCAGAAAAGGCCTGAACAGAAAAGTGGTCTCCTGCTTGTCAAAGTCCATCCGCGTTTCCACCGGCCAAACATATTGGTTGAGAGAGCGGCTTGACAATCCCTGCTTCTCACATTCCGTGTAAAGCGAGTCGCCTTGATAGAGCAGATAGCTGTGGCAACGAGTACACTTCTCCCCTATTTCTAACAAATGAACATCGTGTGCAATACCGTTTTCGTCTGTAGTGGGAGCCATACGGAACTCGTAATATACTTTATAGCGACATGTGTCTATGACGCTATATTTATCAAGGATACGTGTAAACGGACACAGTTGTGCCTGCATGCTGATGGCACACCAGCATAGAAGTACAAAAAAAAGTCTAAATCTGTTCATGACTATGAGTTTTAACTGTTATAGAACTTTAAATCTTACTTTGAATAGAATGGTTGAGGGACGTATCCTGTAACTGGAACAATAGCGGTCGAGGCCGCTCAAACGAAAATACGTATACGATTGCAAATCCAGAATATTGTCCCACTGCAGATAGAACCGTATGTTCTTCCAAGTATACTGTAAGCCGGCATTCAAGATTGAAAACGACTGCCCTCCCTCTCCGGCATCCGTGTAATAGTTATAATAAGACATACTGATTCCGATGTCTTGAGGCAGCATGAGGTCGATTCCTACCCGGTTGGACAAACTAGAAACAGCCGAAAACTTCTCGCCTCCCTTGATGCGGCTTTTCCCTGTCTCCCACATTCCTTCCCAGTCCAAATGTACAAAATCAAATGGTTCGGTGTGCAGACTCCCCGATAAGGCGACCTCATGACTAAGGTTAGTTACCATCTCATCCTGACGGAGCCGCACAAAACTTCTCTTCTGCCACATTCCTTGCAGTTTCAGTGCTTAATCTGATAAAAACAAAAAAGTTTATCAGATTAAGCATTTACAACCTATGGCATTTTATCGCCTTAAATTCATTTCTTAGTCACTTAAGTTTTCTCAGTTAGCGATAAATAGTGAGATACGGAAATATTAGGTAAAGTCTTTGATAGATAGGCAAAACGGAGAAGTTGAAAAATACTGCCGGAGGCGTTAAAAGCCAGTTGGAAGCCATGTCGTGACTTCGCTACGTTACCATTCCGTAACCATGCGAAAATCCGGGTTTCCTGCTGTTCGCAGAATGGCGAAGTTAGCTATTTTATAGTGAGTTACCAACAACTCACGCGAAAATAATCCGCCCCTGACAAAGATTGCGCCGTTCCTCCCCGTTTTGCGTATCGACAGCGGACTCTTCACCAACTAAATTTGAACCAAAAAAATTTTAGGACGATGAAGAGTACATTTTCAGTAATCTATTACCTGAAACGGCAGGTAGTGAAAAAGGACGGGACAGTTCCCGTCATGGGACGTATCACGGTGGACGGCAACCAGACACAATTCAGTTGCAAGCTGAGTGTCGATCCGAAGCTGTGGGACACCAAAGGGGGGCGTGTCACGGGCAGAAGCACGGCGGCACTCGAAACGAACCGTATGCTTGACAAGATGCGTGTGCGCATCAACAGGCACTATCAGGAAATCATGGAGCGTGACAACTTCGTCACGGCAGAGAAGGTCAAGAACGCTTTTCTCGGACTGGAGCACCGCTACCACACGCTGATGCAGGTGTTCCGCCAGCACAACGAGGACTATGAAAAACAGGTGGAGGCAGGCATGAAAGCCAAAGGCACGCTTGCCAAATACCGCACCGTTTACAGGCATCTGCAAGAGTTCCTCACCATCCGCTACCATGTGAAGGACATCGCCTTGAAGGAGCTTACCCCCGCTTTCATCTCCGACTTCGAGATGTTCCTGCGCACGGACAAGCACTGCTGCACCAACACCGTGTGGCTATATATCTGCCCGCTTCGGACGATGGTGTTCATCGCCATCAACAACGAGTGGCTGACACGCGACCCGTTCCGCGAATATGAAATCAAGAAGGAGGAAACAACACGCAGTTTCCTGACCAAAGAGGAAATCCGCCTGCTGATGGACGGGAAACTGAAAAACGCCAAACAGGAATTGTACCGTGACCTCTACCTGTTTTGCGCCTTCACTGGCTTGTCATTCGCGGATATGCGCAACCTCACGGAAGAGAATATCCGCACCTACTTTGACGATCACGAGTGGATAAACATCAACCGCCAGAAAACGGGCGTGGTGTCAAACATCCGCCTGCTTGACATCGCCAAGCGGATCATAGACAAGTATCGTGGGCTGTGCGAGGACGGCAGGATATTCCCTGTACCGCATTATATGACCTGTCTGTACGGCATCCGTGCCGTGGCTAAAAGATGCGGCATAACCAAGCATATCACTTGGCACCAATCAAGACATAGTAGATTTTCTTTCTTGCTAAAATTCAAGTACTTGCAAACTTTTGTGGCTTAATAGGTAACGATTTGGAAACCAGCGAAATTCTGTATTTCACCTCGTTTTGCAGTAATTCAAAAGAACGCTTTATCTATTGGCAAAGGTAACAAAATTTATTTGATTAACAGTTTGCATTTGTGAGTTATTTCTCTGCCAAATTATAAAAAATATATAGAATCAATTACCACCAGTAGTTTTCATAGGTTTCATTAATCACTATAATTTTGACAAAGTACAGAAACGATAATTTAATCGTATACTCAAAAAGGCAGTTCATCATCTATTATTGTTGGCGGCTCTTGCCGATTACGCACCGCTTTCATAAGACGAGAAATTAGCGAATCAGATTCTTTCCCATGATACTTGCGCATATAATCTTCTATTAAAACCTTTTGAGCAGCAGAAGAAAAATTACGGCGATGGGTATCATCCACTTCCGAATGACATTTGATACATAGGCATTCAAGATTACCTTCTCGATTATCTGTTTTTACACCGTTCTTATGGTGTGTTTGCATATAAAAATGGTCGAAACCGTCCTCAACATGGGTTCCACAGCGTTCACAAGTAAAACTCTTTTTGGTGCGATAGTTGAGAGATATTTCTTCCCAATTTTTAACATAACCAAAAATATCTACATCGTACTCAGCAGGTTCTTCTACATCCCCTGCTTCTTTTAGAATTTCTACAAAATCGGTGGAATCATTCACTCGCATTGCTTCTTCATCCATCAACAAACGCTTGCAGTAACCACATAGTTCCATTCCCTCAACTTCCACTTCTTTATGAGCATTTCGAGAATACACTTTTATTGGTTCTGCATTGGCAAAACGGTAAGCTTCCCGTCCAAAGTTTTCGATAGCTGTGCATTTACAAACGTGAAACTTAGGTTGGCTGACATGTCCCTGCCATTCAAAATAAAAACGAGCCTTATACATAAAACCACGGCGTTTAACTCCTTCATCATCAATATAAAAAATTCCACCATCTTCAAAGAGAATGCGCTCACCGATGTCTTCAGGCAGTACATCAACTGTACCGACTGAACGCCAAGCACCAGCAGTTCCAATCTGTATTCCCATATCAGTAAGGCTTTTCTTAAAATTAGGAAAGTCACAAATCGGGTCAGTATTGAAGAACCAATCTTCCTCTGCGTCTATGTCAAAATCGAAGCTCATTTGGTATTCTCTTTTACAAAATTCTCAAGAATTTCATCACCGGAAGTAACTATTCGAAACTCCACACGTCGTGAAGAAGTACGGTCTATAGGTTTACCAGAACGAATAATAAAATCTCCATCTGCATCAAGAGCTTTTCCATAAGAAAGCCCATTGGCAGTAAACCAATATTCAAGTAATTGTTTCTGTTTATCCGAATACATTTCAAACTGTGACATAGAGCGAAAGTATTTAACCACCGCCAATGCTCTATCTTGGGAAAGCATGGCATTGGCTATATAGGGGTCTGGATGTCGACTTGGCATCGGTACATCATCTGTATGTCCCTCAATACGAATTTCTTGGATATTAGAACGTAAACTGTCATTTAACAGAATATTGAAATAGCGGGGTAAAAACTCTTCTAGAATTTCCTTGAAACGAGGTGTCAATTCTGATGACCCTGTAGCAAAAAGAACTGTCGGTTCTTTAAATTTCATAGTAAGGTCCTTGCCTATTGTCATTTGCCATTTGAGAGTGTCACCTTCAAACTCTTTAACAAGTTTATTGTGCAACTCATTCTTGGTTTCCACATAATCAGTAAGGACGGATTGATTCTTTTGTACACGGCTAATGTAGGCGATTGCAACAAAAAGAAAAATCACCATCAATCCTGTCATAAGGTCTGAAACTGACAACCATACATTCGTTTTAGCCATATCTATCTGCGTTTACCTATTTGTTCTACCATCTTAGTAATACAGTTATCAAGTTCGGCAAGAGTAGCACTTAGGCGACCATAGAATTGACGGTCAAGCGAAGTAAGCTGCGAATTGAGTGTTTGTGACCCCTTTGTTATGATACCAACTCCTTCTTCCATTTTATCTTTTGTGCCTTGCCAAAATTGTTCCCCATAATCACGTATTTTGTTAAGTTCTTCAAGTTTCGCAATGAGAAGTTGTACTCCATCCACGAAATTACGTTGTTTGCGTACCCATTCGTTAAGTTTTTGAGTAGATTCGTTAAACGATTCCATATTAGATTTGGAAAGATTGGCAGTTTCATGCAGTTCCTTGGTGACTTCAATGAACCTCTTGTCCTCAATAATAACTTGGTTAAGCGCATCAACAAGCTGGTGTAATTTACCACCTTCACTAACAAGAATAGACGTATCATCCTTTACGCGGGTAAGTGAAGAAGAAGTAGCCTCGAAATTATCAGACATATCTTTGTACTGACGAGTAAGCGAGGTTATCATTTCTTTATTCTCCTGTTGCCAAAGATTGAGTTTCTCCACTGATTTATTAAGCTGGTCAAAATTTTCTTGAATGAGTTTGTTAATAAGCGCGTTCATTTGTTTTTGAAATTCTTCGGTCACTTTTTTCATTACATCGACAAGAGCTTCGGTATTACTCTTCTTGAGGAGTTCGGTGAATTCATTGAATTTCCTTTCTAATAACTCATTTGTTTTGGTCATATTATCTTCTATCTCAATGACCTCGCCGTGTATTATTTCCTTTAGTTTTCCAACCTTTTCATTAATTTCGTCTTCTGTACCACTTATACCAGAGATTACATCAAGGATTTCTCCAAGATGATGCGTATACTCGCTAACTTCTTGTGTATATTTCAATACAGAATTAATAGACACAGTTTGTTCATTCGTGGCTTCTTCAAGGTTCCCAAATGAAACAAGCATAGAAGAGTTTACTTCCTTTATATCAGCAAGAGTGTTCTCTTGGCTACGTTGTAAAACAACCAACGAGTCAATGGCGGAGGTCATAGTTTTTTGTGTTTCCGACATCTTAGACATTACCTCACCAACTGTTCGGTAAAAAGCCTTGCGGTCAGCCTCTTGTTCTGTCAGTTGTTTCTGAATAGAGTGTATCGTTTCTGTATTGGCATCGCTCATCGCTTTTACCGCTTTGGTTATTTCACCAGCGGCTTGATTTATGTCGGAAACACCTCCGTCTTTTTCATCTTGTTTCCTACTAATAAAAGCAGATAGAATCATAGAACCAACCATACCTGCCAAAGATGTAAAGAAGGCTGTTTTCAAGCCATCAAGTAAATCAGGGATAGAGCGATCAAGGTCTGTGGTGTCGAAAGCCATCAAACCTTTGGTTATTCCCCAAAATGTACCCAATACACCAAGGGTGGAAACCAAAGAGGGAAAAAATTCCACCATCCGGCGATTAGCCACTAATTTCTCACTATTTCTATATCTAAATACAATAATGGAACAGAAAATAAAAACAATAAAAATGCTACATAAGCAAACCCATGTATCAATTGAAATGGACAAGTTCATAACGAAATCTTATTTGAGTTGAAAATTCAATGCTTTACAATTAAATATATAAGTAATGCCTGATTACATCATACATACTCATAGGTTCACCGAAAGTCGCATATAAGGTCTTATGTGACATTACATTTAACTTGTCTAAGTCTGGTGCGTTAAGTTCGTTTCTTTTCAATATGTCGAATAATCTCATTATTACAGATATTTTATTATTTCCTTATTCATCTCTTGCCAAGAGACGGTTACTAAGAATTATTTTGTTGAAACAGAGTGGTTTGTGAATTTTTAAAGTGGAATTTCGGTAAACATACAGTATTTTTTGCAAAACAAAAACTTGGCAATAGGTTAGATTTTCAGCGTTTTATGAGCTAAGAATCATTATTTTGCGTAACTTTGCATTATAATATCCGTCTCTTGGCAAGCGTTGGACTGATTCGCAAAACATTCACGGTTTTACAGCAAATCCAATATCTTCTTATTAGCTCTGTCCACCACAGAAGTATCCAGCGAAGCAAGATAAATCTGCGTGGTGTTCTCTGAATCATGCCCCATACCTTTGCTGATGACAGAGATAGGTACATTGCGGCTTTTGGCAATACTTGCCCATGAGTGCCGCCCGACATACATTGTCAAGGGTATCGACAAGTCCAACTGTTTTCCGATTTTCTTCAACAGATGGTTCACCCTATGCAGTTCGTTGGTGTATTGCTTCCGATAATCCTTGTTCCTTTTTGTGATGATAGGTAAAAGATATTCCGTTTCATTTATCGGGTATTTGTCAACAATCTCCTGCATACATCTTTCCCATTTGATGAAAAGTTGCTGCCCCGTCTTTCGTCTGCGGTAGGAAAGGATACCGTTCTGCAAATCCTTCTTTCTCAGATAAGCCATATCTATGAAAGACATTCCCCTTGTGTAGAAACAGAACAGGAACATGTCACGGGCAAAGTCAAGATTGGGCTTCAACGACAAGTCCAGCCCTTTGATGCGTTTAAGATCGTTAAGTGATATGGCTCGCTTCAAGGTTTTTTCCACTCCTGTATAAACAGATTTGAATGGATGCCGCTGCCCTGTCAGCCCGTCTTCCACCGCACGGTTATAGACCGCTTTCAGAACGCGCATATAGAACGATATTGTATTGGGTGAGTTGCCTCTGCCTTTCAAATAAGCCTCATATTCCGCAATCAAGTCAGCGCTAATCTGGTTAAACAAGACCTCCTTGTCATTCATAAAACCGTTGAAACTTCGGAATGCCGCCGTATAGGTTTCCGATGTGCGTATCTTACCCAAGCGTTTCAGCCTTGCTATCTGCTGACAGATGTAGGCATTGAACGATTGCTCCTGTCTGTTATCCTGAAAACGCATGACTATATCATCCGCCACAAATGTGCCGGATTGGGATAAGGCTTGTATAATCTTGTTCAACCTATCTTTGTCCCATATGATACGTGAACTTATCGAAAGCAAATGATTGTTCCGCTCTTGTTCATTTGGAACACGGTGCAGGATGACCGCTTCGGAATGGCAGTCCCATTCCGAAGCGAAAAGTTTATAGTCGGTATATATCTGCCTGACCACACGGTTGTGAATCACCTGATAGTAGAGTGTGCCCTCCTTGCCGCCTATGGTGGATGGGCGAAACTTGACCTTGACCGATGCCATATCAGTCCGATTTGGATTGGTAACACTTCTCTAACGCCCTTGAAAGTTCCACAATCTCCCGGCTCAGTTTCACAAGGTCGATGGTACACTTCTCCAGCTTGTAGAGCAACGCCATCGCCTTCTTCTCCGAGAAGTGGATGCGCAGTTCCTTGACAACCTGATTGTAGTTCGTGCCGATGGCACGGAACTGGGCATGGAAATCCGACAGCTTGGTGTAGTAGTCCACCAGCGTCTTGTCCACCTTCAGCACCTTGAACTTCTGCCCGAAGAAGTACGCCTTGAGAAAGACGGCTTTCGCGTACACGTTCGATTCCTCGTACATTGTCAGGAACCTGTTCCATTCCACATCATCGAAGCGCACCATCACGCAGTGCGTCTTCGGGTTCAACTTGGGATTTCTCCCGTACTTGCTCTTCTTTTTCATACTTCTTATTTTTTCAATTTTATGGCTTGTCCATTGTTTAATCTTTGATTAATCGAGTAGGAGAAACGGGATTATTTCCCGTTTCGACCTCTCACACCACCGTGCGTACCGTTCGGTACACGGCGGTTCATTAAACATGATGTTCTAACATAATAATATTCGGACATGGGTATAAAGCCAAGTCCTTTCAGATATTCACTCGTCATGATTGTACTCAACGCTGTGGAAGCGATACGTACAGCTCCTTTCCGAGTTTTGGCTACCGTCAGTGCAACCCATTCGGGTATATCAAACTGTTTCAGTTTCTTGATGCGTGTACGGATAAACTGCCATTGTTTCCAAATGTAGGTTCGCAATCGAATCCGTATCCATCCGTCCAACCTTGCAAGGAAGGTCTTGCATCCGGCTATACGGAAGTAGTTTATCCATCCCCGTGTAACCATGTTCAACTCTTCCAGCACCTGCTGTATGCTGATACCACGGTTGCGTTTGGTTATCGCACGAATCTTCTCTTTCAGACGTTCTTTCGGACGTTCAGATACACGTGGTATGCAACCGCCTTTCTTGTAACGGAAACCGAAGCCAAGCAGATGACATTGGTCGGGACGGCTGATTTTACATTTCTCACGGTTTACGCGTAAGAGGAGTTTATCCTCCAGAAATCGTGTAACGCTCTGCAATACCCTTTCCGCTGCACGCTGGCTTCCGACATAGATACTGCAATCATCCGCATACCGGACAAAGCTCAGTTTCCGTTTCTCCAGCTCTTTGTCCAGCTTGTCAAGCAGGATGTTGGAAAGTATGGGACTTAGCGGACTGCCTTGTGGAGTTCCCTCCGTGCGCAGGCTGACCAAACCACCCTCCATTATACCTGCTTGCAGGTATCGCCGGATAAGTTTCAGTAATGGCTTGTCCGTAATACGTTCACAGAGGATGGACATCAGTCTGTCGTGATTCACACAGTCAAAGAACTTTTCCAAATCCATCTCTACCACCTTACGCTTTCCGTTTTCAAAGTATTCCAGCGCACGTTCCACAGCTTGGTGGGCAGAGCGTCCCGGACGAAAACCGAAACTGCTCTCACTGAAGCTTCCGTCATACAGCAAGTTCAACCTTTGGGCTATTGCCTGTTGTATCAGGCGGTCGGTAACGGTAGGTATGCCCAGCATACGTTTACCCCCGTTCGGTTTCGGTATCTCCACCTTACGGACTGCACAGGGAATATACGTGCCATGCTGTATCTGCGACTTGATGGCAGACCAGTTCTTCCATAAGTGGGCATGGAGTTCATCCACACCCATACCGTCAATGCCTGCCGCTCCCTTGTTGGAAACGACCTGCCTGTAGGCGGCTCTCATGTTCTCGGCACTCAATATTTCTTCGAGCATACTGTTTCTGTTTATTTATTATGTTATACACTTGGTCATATTCTTCTATATATGCAAGAGAATGCTATGCACTTGTCTGTCGCCCTTTCTGTTTCCAACATACTCTTTCGACAGGAAGCCCCCTTTCGGGGTTGGCTGCTTTCGACGCATCCCTCTTAATACATAGTTGTCAGACCGTTTAATGTTCATCCCTTCACTCCGGCAGTCGGGAGCTACTATGGAATCTGCTGACTTCTTCCGGCAAATCTTGTTTCAACCACGCCTGTTACGAATACGTGTCCGGAAGACCTCCCCCGTTAAGAACAACAACTTTCATCTCATCCATCTGCCGGATTTACAACCGCAAGTTTCGGATAGCTATCGGACTTTGCCTTGACATGCAGACTGGTCCACTTGCGACTGCCTTATATCCGGTTTCTGTTCGTCAGACCGAGAATTTGCCTCCGGCTTCCTTCGGATTCCCCTCACGGTGGACACCCTCGCCCTTGGCTAACGATTCCCACTATCAAGGCTCGTTCGGGACTTACACCCTATAGTTGTTGCCCATGCAGGGCAAACATGAACCCCGAAATTATCCGACTGCGGAGGATAATTCTGCCCACGGCGGTGAAGGCATTTTCAGTTACTTAGAATTATTCGGGTAACTGAAAATATATCTTGCTGTGTCTTTGAGGACACAAAAATCCTCCGCCTGTCGGATTTGTCTCTGAGTGCAGTCATTCATCTTGGGTATCGGTTAAGCCGATGAAGTGTATTCACCAGCCTGACCGACTTTCTGTAATCCCATCAGAGTTTGCGCCACTGCTCGATGTCATTCCGATAGGTGTCGAGGTGCAGACGGACGAGATTCTCAATCAGCCCCGATGCGCTCATGCCCTTTCCTCCGAGGAAGCGGACAACCCTGTCAAGTTCGTCACGCACCGTCTCGCTGACGAACACGGGCTTGCGGTTGACAATCTTGGGAACTTGGAGGTAGGTGGTGCGGTACTCCTCCAACGACAGCCTGCGCTGCTTACTGCTGACACGCTTCTGCGGCATTGCCGTTTCCCCGACCGCCTCACTTGACGGTTCATCCGCCATAGCGGTCTCCGTTTCTTCCGTGACGGTCTTGCCGGGCTGTTCCGGCTCATCCGGCTCCAGACCGATACGCCTGTAGATGTCATTCATCGACTTGGGAACGTAGGATTCTCTGCGTCCCATCTTTTCCACGATTTCACGAGCCTGATGCTCTGTAATGCTTGGTTCTCTCTTCATTGTAAAAAAACAAATTGATTAAGTTATTAACTGTGGTCTTGGTAAGCACCTCGACCGATTATCGGAAGCAAAGTAAGGTGCTTTAATGCAGTCAGTCAAGCACTTGGATTCTCTTAGACAATTTTGTATGGTTTTGCTTTATGGCGGTTGACAAAGCGGTGCGGACTTCACCGTTTTGCCAGATGTGGATATCATCATCTTTACATCCCCTCTGCTCAATACCATTTTTTGCGTTTAAAGAAAAAGTAAATGATAGTGACCAATGCCAACATCAGTGCCCATGCAAAGATATAACCATATCTCCATCCCAGTTCAGGCATCCACTGGAAATTCATTCCCCAGATACCTGCCAAAAAAGTCAATGGAATAAAAATACATAATGGCATTCATACGCTGGTCATTGTTAGAAAGGTAAAGGTCTACCAAAGCTGAAATCATGTCGCGGCAACCATCTGATGATGATATTACAAGGCAAGAATCCTTTTTTCTATTTCCAAATCATCTTCATTCAGTTGAGGGGACGGTATCATGCAAGTACGGATACAGTCCCCCTCCCGACAAGTATAATCATAATATTTCTTTTGCAGTTCCGTCAAGTCTTCAAGTGCCACAAGCTCCCCTTTCAATTCCAGGAACTCCTCCATGTCCGTACTGATGGTTATTAAACAACCCGCCCCCGATGAATCGTGTTATAAGCACTCATGTGAGTCACCTGCACATACGTGTTATCTTCAGAAGACTTTAAAAGCTATATACCTCTACTGGTTATGTTGTTTTTTTGCCAATCAGCCGGCTGATTGATGCCATAAAAAGCACAATAAAGACCTAAAATCTTCTCGCATAAAAGTGGTAATTGTTTCTCGCCATACCAAAAGAGCAAAACTGTTGATTATCAAAGAATTAATATTTTATTTAGGACCACAGGACCAGGGCTCACCTATATGATATTCTGGTCCTAATAGAAACCATTTACAAACTGATAATCAAACCAATAAAGCAGACAAGCCTATTAAATGAAATTCAGCACTGTAATCAATGAGATTATAAGTCATTCAAGAGCATATTCACGAAGCAATAAACTCATTGCCAACAGATATTCTCCATGTAATAATAATTCGTAATTCATAAAATCAGCTTGTCCGTTTTATAAATTAATAACGTACTGATATACAACAATATATATATTCATATCAGTATAAAGTTGGGACCAGAATCTCATATAGGTGAGCCCTGGTCCTGTGGTCCTAAAAAAAGAAGAAACATAACTGATAATCAACTACTTAACAACAGTCCACATCACAAATCCGCAGTCCATTCTATAAAGACATAAAAACGGAAAATAAAACATGAAAAAGTACTTCCGAAAAACTCCACTGTCTTTTTGCAAAACTCCACTGTCTTTTCGCAAAAGCTCTAAGTCTTTTTTTAAAAGCTGAAAGAGTTTTTTCAAGAACCTTGGAATTTTAAAATGCAGCGTCCTTTTCGTCTCCGTCACATCTCCCAATATCTATCACAAAGATTCAGATATTCCATTTCGGGCTGATTGCCAAAAGAGAGTGCAAAAAAAGAAGTCTTCCGACGTTTTATCACCCTTATTTGTTCTTTTAAATCTTTAGATAGCGGAGGCATCTCAAAGTCTGAAATCAGGACAATATCCGACTCCCTGAAATCATTCCCATTAATGATATGCGCCGCTTCGCGAAGGGCAGGCTCGATATCCGTTCCCCCATCAAAAGATTTATTGAGGAACTCGGCCAGTTTGGGCATGTCACGCGACAACTCTTCGACCAACAGAGATACAGCCTCATCGGAAAAGTTGATGACATAGCATTTGCGATGAGTCTTTTCCGTCAACTGGGCAATGGCAAGGATAGCAGACTTGGACAGGATTTCCCGGTCGCCCTGCATAGAGCCGGACGTATCCACACAAATAATATAAGGCCCTTGTCCCGAAACTTTCTGCTTGTCATTCTTCACCGAATCTGTTTCTTTCGATTTATAATCAAACAGTTGCAACCGCTTCTCGGCATACCGCTCCATGAACACGGCACGCAGCGAATCGTCCGCCAGATAACAATATTCTATCGGCAACAGACTGTTCAGGTCATTGCCCAAAGTGACGCCCGTTATATCGCTGTGCGGAGAATGGCGAATCAACATCTTCTTATCCACTCCCGAAAGGGAATCATACTTCAGGGGTTCCCGATGCTTTCTCCCCAAAAGATGTGCCAGTTGCCGGATGGCAGGATTACGTTTCATCACTTGCTCAAAAGGAAGCATTTTGCGATACAAGTCCGGGTAGTTGTGAAGCAGCCACTCCATGCGCGACCCGAGCAGGTGATTGCCCGACTGCTGTCCATGTTTCTTTACCAACAGGTCGAAACTCTCGCAAAGGCTGTCAATATGCATATACTGATAGTCGTACTCCTTGCGGGTGAGCAACTGATGCCATTTATCCAGGAAAAACTCCTTTGTCTGCGCCGCTTCTCCCTTCAACAGAGAGCAACCTTCCATGCATGAGATGTAGTAATCAATATTGAGTTCGGAAAGCTCATAACGCTTCTTAAACGCACCACGCATCTGTCTCAGAAATTGCAGGAATGCCAGGTCCGGCAAGTACTCCGAGGAATAAAAAGCATCCCATTCGGGAGTGTAGCGCGAATAATATTCCTGTAGAGAGGGAGTCGTGCGACGATAGTAGGCAAGCACTTTTTCCTCCAGTTCGTGCCGGCGCACCACTCCGTTGCCGATATCTTCCTCGTAAGCTTTGAACGTCCTGTCCTTAAGCTCCTGTGAATAAATCATCTTCAGGTCTCTCAACCTTATATTCCTGGTTCTCTTTGCGGTACGCATCAGCCATTTCGTTCAATTCGTTCTTATATCTTTCTATATTGTTCTTTTGATGGGTAAGCATCCTCCGCATCAGGAGGTGTTGCTTTGCACTCAGGAAAAGATGGTTTTCGTAATACTCCGTTTCGGCAGCAAGCAACTCGTTCCAGTCTTTCTCCATTCTTCCCAAAGCTTCGGTCACCGAACGGTATTTCATCCCCAAGTCTTCCGGTTCCGGTTCGGGCGGCGGAGGCGGACAGTTTTCATAACACATCAGGTGATATTCATAATTATTTATATAAACGGAACGAGTCCCCCGCTTCAACGTATATATCTTGCTACGGGGAACTTTGGCATGAAGCACCGAATCATATTTTTTCAGAATGCAACAATTTGCCTTATATTTATCTTTATGCAGATAGAACAGCTTTCCTGTTTTGTCAAGATGCTGGTAGTCGGAAGCAAAAATCAACAAACGCTCTTTCATGCGGACACCCTCTATCTGATAATAATAAGTATCCACCACCTGAATACCGGGGTCGTTGAGTTCGCGCAGACTGTGTTCCGAAGACTGGCGGTCCTTTAGCTCTTCTATATCCTGTTCCAGACCTTTTATGTTGAGCAGATAACCCTCGGCACTCTTCTGTATGGCAGCAGCAACCATTTCCTCTATGGCTTCCATGTGCTCTGTTTCACTCCACAGACAATATGATAAAAGTGTACAGTCCGACAAGCGGATGGTATCCGATTCGTTCAGAAAGGCCGATGTCTTAAGCAACTTTACCATCTTCTTCCAGCGACGGTCGGACACATAGAGAGGAGCTGAAATGCCTCCATCGTTCTGCACTTGCAAGTTATATTGTTCGATACCGTCTTTCAGGGCATGAATCACTTCAAAAATGGAATAATGAATCTTTACGGCAGCTATTTCTTTTTCCCAATGGGCATATTCTTCATCGGCTATTTGGAGCCGTTCGTCTATCACCGGTTCCGTTTCGTCGGTAGACGAAATCATACGGTCGAACTCACCCATATCTTCTATTCCTCCCACCAGACAGCGAATAAGGAAACGGTCCCAAAGTGCTTCAAGCCCCTGCCCTTGTGCCGGAAGCTCATTGGATGCCGCAATCAGACCTTTCAGGGGAACACGGATGGAAAACTGTCCGTTGCGATAAATCTTTTCATTGATAATAGTCAGCAAAGCATTCTGAATGGCAGGCCCTGCCTTCCATATTTCATCCAGAAAGGCAATGGTAGCCGAAGGCAGATAGCCATCGACAATACGTTCGTAGGTATCCGAATCCTTCAGTTTGGAGATAGATACCGGTCCGAATATTTCATCGGGCGTACTAAAGCGGGACATGAGGTACTCAAAAGCAGAGGCATCCCGAAAAGCCAGTTTCAGACGGCGCGCCACCATACTCTTGGCGACCCCCGGAGGGCCGAGCAAGAAGATGCTCTCTCCTGCCACTGCCGACAGCAGGGAAAGTGCCACTACATGCTCCTTCTCGAAAACACGTTCGTTAAGTTGTTGTAACAGGGATTCTATGCGAGTCTTTAATTCGTTCATTTTACTTTCTACTTTAAAATTTCATTGTGCTGTTGCCGATTCTTTTCAAACCATTGCCGATAAGACTTTTCCATTTCGGGCAGTTTTTTCCGGTAATTTTCCAATGACCAGTCAAAGCCGGTATCTTCCATATATTCTTTCATCGGCTCCAAACCTATCTCTTTACGCAGAGTATCCACTTTATCCGGATTTTCAATGGGCACAGGAAACTGCTTTCCATTCATCCGCAATGTCTGAGTTCCATAAACCTGCTTCTCACCCCTGTTCATTTTTATCCTGTCAGTCAGAAAAGCATACTGCCATCCATCCGCATTTCCGTCTTCCATTGCTTTCTTCAAGATAGGAAGATACTTGGTCTGTATAATTAAATCATCCGTATGCTGAATGCACAGAAAAAGCGTTTCATTGGCATCTTCACCTAGTTCATCACTGCCCAACCATCCATAAATATCAACAATCTGTTGTACCCGCAACGCGTTCTTGGAATCAATCCTTTTCATCATCCGGTGTATCTCCACAGTACGTTTATCTCTATCACCGTATCTCTTTGACGCATCTATCAACAACAAGCGGATACCCTGATCTTCGTTCCGCATCTGTTTCAGCTCTTCTACCAAAGAAGAGACTTCAGAATTCATCTCCTTTTCCAATGCATCGGGCAATTGAATATAGGTAGCATTAAACGAAGCAGTATCTTGAATGGCAAGATAATGGTAACAACTGTCTTTCAAACTCTGCAAGGTTTGTGCATGGCCGATGGGAATGGCTGTTGCAAGAGCAAACCCCATGCATAATAACATCTTTCTCATGTGCTCTGTCTCTTTTTGCAGTCACAAAAGTAGTGCATTTTATTCAGATAAAAGATAAAATCCAGCTCTTATCTTGTTTCTCACACCGAATTGCCTATCTTTGAGCCCAACATTGACAAACCATGAAAACATTAAAAGATATTGCAACGACAAGGTTGCTGAACCAACATCTGCTTCGCCCGCTACTCACTACCCCACAAGAGGTAGTGTCGTGGATGGGAGCAATGCAGGCACAGGATCTCTCCATGTGCCGGTGGCCCGTTGGAGTAAGGATGCGGAAGCCCTCGGAGACCGGCGTTATTGAAGCACTCAACAAGGGCGACATCATCCGCTCACACTTGAACCGTTCCACCTGGCAACTGGTCAAGGAAAGAATTAAGCGTTACTTTTTTTGAAAATGATAAGCCGGATGCAGCGTGTTTGGAAAAGGCAAAAAAACAATACGAGAAATTTGTAAATAGACCTTGCAGGAGATTACTATGGCGAAATTGATTTCCAGATGCAATATAAGAATATCAAAGGGGACCGTTTTGACTGGCTCTATGTGGATTTTCAAACACTCAGTCTCTATGCTGCCGAGTATGGCTTTGAAGCAGAGCTGATAAAGGAAGGAAAACACTATGATTACCTGGCTTGTCGTCTGCGGATGAAATAAAACCGCGAATGTCCGAAATCAAATTCCGAATATTCGCAGTTTCCTCATTACATTATGCCATCGAGCCACCCACAATATCGAGTAACTCGTTAGTAATTGCCTGCTGACGGCTCTTGTTATACATTACCGTCAGTTCTTGCAACAACTCATTGGCATTGTCCGTCGCAATCTGCATGGCCATGGTTCGTGCCGCATGCTCGGCAGCATTTGAATCGAGCAACACAGTAAACATCTTCATGCGCAATACTTTGGGCAGCATATCCTGCATCAACTCTTCGGCAGAAGGCTCAAGAATATAATCAATCGTTTTTTCCTTTTCTTCCTTCTTTTCATTGTTTAAATCAATGGGAAGATAAGTCTCGCGAGTCAATATCTGCGAAGCAGTGGACTTGAAATGATTATAGAGCAGTTCCACCTTATCCATATCGCCATGCAGGAAGCGCTTCATCAAATCAGTAGCAAGGTCGGCCGCCTCCTGATAAGAAGGTTTGTCTGCCATGTGCTGGAAATCGCCTTCAATGCGAAACCCCAACTTCCTGATAGCATCCGCCACCTTCTTCCCTACCGGGAAAACCAGAATATTCTCCAATCCCAACGGCTTGTATTCCGCCAATAAATCGACCAAGTGCCTGATGACATTGGCATTGAAACCGCCGCATAGACTGGTATTGGAAGCAAACACCACAACGGCCACCCTTTTTACTTCACGTTTCACGATGAAAGGAGACGTCACCTCAGTACAGTTGCTCATAAAGTCGGTCAGTATGTGGTGCAGCCTGCGTTCGTAAGGAAGCATGCTTTCTATGGCGGCCTGAGCCTTATGCAGTTTGGCTGAAGCCACCATTTTCATAGCCGAAGTAATCTTTCGGGTATTGTTTACCGAGGCTATTCTTCCTTTTACTTCTTTCAGTGATGCCATGATAATTAGTTTTCTTTATAAGATTGGGCTGTCTCGGCAGCCACTTTTTCTATGATTCCGGTTACTTCCTCATTGATGACACCGCTTGCCAGCACATCAATAACATCCTGCTGATGGTTGGCGCGCATCGTTTCCAGGAACGTATTCTGGAAATCAATCACTTTATTCAAAGGCACATCATGCAACAAGCTATGTACCCCACAATAAAGGATGGCAATCTGCTCGCCTACCGGCATCGGACTGTACTGGGGCTGAATCAATAACCGGTTGTTCTTACGTCCACGGTCGATGGCCATGGCGGTCACGGCATCCATATCACTACTGAACTTTGAGAATGCTTCCAGCTCACGATACTGTGCTTGGTCTATCTTCAACGTACCGGCTACTTTCTTCATACTCTTGATTTGTGCACTACCTCCTACACGGGATACAGAGATACCCACATTAATGGCAGGGCGGAATCCTTGGTTGAAGAGGTCGGTTTCGAGGAATATCTGACCATCGGTAATGGAAATTACATTGGTCGGGATGTAGGCCGAAACGTCGCCTGCCTGTGTCTCGATGATGGGAAGGGCTGTCAACGAACCGCCTCCTTTTACCTTTCCCTTCAGGCTTGCCGGAAGGTCGTTCATCTGTTCTGCCACCTCCTGCTGGTTGATGATCTTCGCAGCACGCTCCAACAAACGGGAGTGCAAATAGAAGATATCTCCCGGATAAGCCTCACGGCCCGAAGGACGGCGGAGAATCAACGATACTTCACGATAGGCAACGGCCTGCTTGGACAAGTCATCGTAAACGACTAACGCATCCCGGCCGGTGTCACGGAAATACTCGCCGATGGCAGCTCCCGCAAACGGAGCAAAATATTGTAAGGCGGCAGGGTCTGCAGCAGTAGCGGCAACTACGATTGTGTAGTCCAATGCTCCGCGCTCTTTCAACACGTTCACGATATTGGCAACAGTAGAACCTTTCTGTCCCACAGCTACATAAATACAGTAAACAGGTTTCCCTGCTTCATAATTCGCTTTCTGGTTCAAGATGGTGTCGATGGCAATGGCGGTCTTTCCCGTCTGACGGTCGCCGATAATCAATTCACGCTGTCCACGACCGATAGGAATCATGGCATCGACAGACTTCAAACCGGTTTGCAACGGCTGATTGACGGGCTGACGGAAAATCACTCCCGGAGCCTTGCGCTCCAAAGGCATTTCGCAAAGCTCACCGCCTATCTGTCCGCGTCCGTCAAGAGGTTCGCCCAACGGATCAATGACGCGTCCCAACATACTTTCGCCCACTTTGATAGAGGCGATACGTTTGGTGCGCTTTACAATCATACCTTCCTTAATCTGGTCGGTAGGCCCTAACAACACGGCACCCACATTGTCCTCTTCCAAATTCATCACAATGGCTTTGATACCATTCTCAAACTCCAGCAACTCATTCGCCTCGGCATTGAGCAGGCCGTAGATACGAACCACGCCATCGCTCACCTGAAGCACCGTACCCACTTCGTCAAACTGAAGTGAGGTATCGATATCCTTGAGCTGCCGAAGCAATACTTCGGATACTTCGCTGGGTCTTATATTTTCAGACATAGTCTTTACTTTTCTTTTTTTATACTATTCTTCTGTTCTTCTCAATAAACTGCTGCTTCACTCGGCGTATCTGGCTGGCAATGCTTGCATCCAGACGGTAAGTACCGATTTCGAAAATGAAACCACCCTCTAATGAGGTATCTACCTTTGTAGCAAATTCAGCAGTTCCTTTCGTGCGGCTGACTACTATCTTGCGGATGCGCTCCACTACTTCGGGAGCTACCGGATAAGCCGTGGTCAGCTTGCCTATGCTGATATTTTTCTGTTTCCTGTACAGGTCGATATACGAATTAACCATGAACTGGAGAAATTTTTCACGCTTTTCCTTCAACACCAGTCGCACAAAGCGTTCCAGTTCCTTTGTCACTTTCCCTCCGGCAGCTTCCACTATCAGCTTCAGCTTTACATCGGGCGCCAGCACAGGATTGTCCATAGCCTGCCGCAACTCGGGAACTTGCGCATAGCTGTCTTTCAGCAGCAACGCTTCCCGATAAACGGCATCTTCCACCTTCGCGTCATCGGCATACGCCAACAATGCTTTGGCATACCGCATAGAGACTACTCCTATATACATGGCAAATTAGTTTTTAGAAACAGTTAATTCGTCCAGCAGCCGGTCAATCATTTCCGTCTGCTTGTTCTCGTCGTCGAGGTTCTTACGCAACACTTTCTCGGCAATATCAACGGACAGAACCGCTACCTGACGGCGTATGTCGCGGATAGCATCTTCTTTTTCTGCCTGGATTTGGCGCTTCACCTCTTCCATCATTTTATCTCCTTCTATCCGTGCCTGTTCTTTGGCTTCCTTGATAATACGGTCTCGTGTCGCCGCTGCTTCGTTCAGTATGCGTGCCTGTTCCTCGTGAGCTTTAGCCATGATGGTTTCACCTTCAGCTTTCAGGTTAGCCAACTGTTCGTTTGCTTCTTTTGCCACCACCAACGAACGGTCAATGTACTCCTTACGCTCATTCACCATCTTGATAATGACGGGGAAGCCATACTTGGCAAGCACAAAGAACACGATGCCGAAGGAAAGCAACATCCAAAACAACAAACCACTATCGGGCACTAATAATGACATAACTTCTTTTTATTTTTATAATGCAAGGAAACAAACAACAATGGCAAACAAGGCTACACCTTCTACCAAAGCGGCGATGATAATCATATTCATACGAATATCACCTGAAACTTCCGGCTGACGTGCAATAGCCTCCATAGCCGAACCACCAATCTTACCAATACCCAAACCTGCACCGATTACCGCTAAACCTGCGCCCAGTGCTGCACCTACTTTACTCAAGCCGACTCCGGCTGCTGCTTGTAATAATACTGTTGATAGTAACATAACTTTTCTATTTTTTAATGATTTATTTTATGCTTTTTCTTTCTCTGTTTCTTCTACACGAGACAGTCCGATAAAGACTGCCGACAACATGGTGAACACATACGCCTGAATAAAGGCTACCAGCAGTTCCACAAAGTTCATAAAGATGCAGAACAGGACGGATACCACTGTCATTGTGCCGTTTATGGCAGGCCCCATGCTCACTGTAACGAATATCAGGCTGGTGAGCGCCAAGATAACCGAGTGACCTGCCATGATATTGGCAAACAAACGTATCATCAAGGCAAAAGGCTTTGTGAAGATACCGAACAACTCTACTACCGGCATCAACGGGACGGGACACTTCAACCATGTGGGCACATCCGGCCAAAGTATTTCTTTCCAATATGCCTTGTTTCCCCACACGTTGACAGCTATGAACGTACACAATGCCAATACCAGTGTAATGGCAATATTTCCCGTCACATTTGCCCCACCGGGAAAAATAGGAATCAATCCCATGAGGTTATTGATGAACACAAAGAAGAATGCCGTCAGCAGAAAGTGGGAATAACGCTTGTAATCTTTTCCCACACAACTCTTGATTACGTCATCTTCTATCATCATCACAAACATTTCCATGAAACCTACAAAACCTTTCGGCGCAGGAGAATCGGGCGTGCGCTTCTTATACCAACGGGCAGTGCCCAAAATGATAGCAACCAGCAACACACTATTTATCAGCAGAGCAAGTACTGTTTTTGTAATAGAGATATCGAACGGACGCACCTCCTGCCCGGCAGCATTCACCTCTACAATCTTTCCCTTATGGTCTCCATCAGTGGCTATGCGCAGTCCTTCGTGCTCACTGCCTTCGTGAGCGATACGGGAAGAAAGAAAGGTATGCCATCCCGTCTCCTTACTGTATACTATCACCGGAAGAGGAATCACAATGTCCTTGTCACCCCACTTAGTGATATGCCATTCGTAAGAATCCTGAATATGGCCGAACACGATGTCCTTCGCATCCACATTTTCCTGCTGCTGGCTCACATTGATATCTTCGGCCTTCACCGTACCGACACCCATCATCAGCAAACAGAAAACAATACCTATCAAATACCTTGCCTTATCCATTTTTTTCTTTTTTGTCTTTTAGTTTAATCTTCAAATTATTCTCGAACAAGAAGAAGAATATACTTTCATACAGCATGCTGAAAAGGTAAAACAAAAAGAAGGTCAATACGAAATCTTCCTTATGCACTTTGACGTGCAATACATAGAACAACAGGATTATCATCGAGAACACCATTTTCACAAACTTCATTCCCATATAGATGGAAAGCAATTTATGCGGCGTATACTTCCGACAGTAGTCGAACATAAAAATGTAATACCATCCGAAGATATAAAAATACAGAGGAATAAAGGGAAACCAGGCAAAATAATGCTCCGGCCAAAATAACTTGATTGCTCCTCCTACTACCAGTCCGGCGACCACTGTCATGATGGTCTTCCAGATTAAAAATCGCTTTTTCGTCAGTGTAAATCCCATAGTTTAGACTCTTTAAATGTTATTGTTCTACGCAAACTGATACTATATCCTGTTTCACCTCAACAAAACCACCCTTGATAGCGACTTCTTCCGGTTTCCCATCTTTCACATAAACGATTTTTCCCCCGGTCAGGGAAGAAATCAGAGCTGCGTGCAACGGCAGAAGAGTGAACGCACCCAACGTACCGGGAAACTCCGCACTCTCAACCTCTCCTTCAAAAACAACTCCTTCGGGAGTGGCGATTGTCATATTCAGAAACCGTTTCATAAAGCACTAATTCTTTTTATTGGCTGTTTCCAGCAATTTCTTACCTTTTTCTATTGCTTCTTCTATTGTTCCTACATTCAGGAATGCCTGTTCGGGCAAGTAATCCACCTCCCCATCCATAATCATATTGAATCCTTTGATGGTGTCTTCGATGGAAACCATCACACCCGGCACACCGGTAAACTGCTCGGCCACGGCAAAGGGCTGTGACAGGAAACGCTGTACACGACGTGCACGGTTTACGGTCTGGCGGTCTTCGTCCGAAAGTTCGTCCATACCCAGAATAGAGATGATATCCTGCAACTCTTTGTTGCGCTGAAGGATTTGTTTCACACGCTGTGCGGTGTCGTAATGTTCCTGTCCCACAACATTCGGGTCAAGAATACGCGAAGTGGATTCCAACGGGTCTACCGCAGGATAAATACCCAACTCGGTAATCTTACGGCTCAATACCGTTGTAGCATCCAAGTGGCTGAATGTAGTGGCAGGCGCCGGGTCTGTCAAGTCATCGGCAGGCACATATACCGCCTGTACGGAAGTGATAGAACCATTCTTAGTAGAAGTGATTCGCTCCTGCATCTGTCCCATTTCGGTAGCCAATGTCGGCTGATAACCCACGGCGGACGGCATACGTCCCAACAAGGCAGATACTTCTGAACCGGCTTGTGTGAAACGGAAAATATTATCGATAAAGAAAAGAATATCACGCGGGCCATTGGCATCCCCACCTTTACGGTCGCGGAACGACTCGGCAACGGTCAATCCGGAAAGGGCAATGGAAGAACGTGCACCGGGAGGTTCATTCATCTGTCCGTACACCAAGGTGGCCTGTGATTTCTCTACTTCATTGTAGTCTACTTTAGAGAGATCCCAATTTCCCTCTTCCATGCTTTTCTTAAACTCTTCGCCATAACGGATAACGCCTGATTCAATCATTTCGCGCAACAGGTCATTACCTTCACGAGTACGTTCACCTACTCCCGCAAACACGGAGAAACCGTTGTGCTTCTTGGCAATGTTGTTAATCAACTCCATGATAAGCACAGTCTTTCCTACACCGGCACCACCGAACAAACCGATTTTACCACCTTTTGAATAAGGTTCCAACAGGTCGATTACCTTGATTCCGGTAAACAACACTTCCTGTGTGGTAGACAAGTCTTCAAACTTGGGAGGTTCACGATGAATGGGGTATGCACCCTCTTTACTCAACGGCTTCATTCCGTCTACGGCATCGCCCACTACGTTCATCAAACGACCTTTAATCTGGTCGCCCACAGGCATGGTGATAGGATGTCCTGTCGGTATTACTTCCATGCCGCGTTGCAGTCCGTCCGTGCTATCCATAGCTACGGTACGCACAGTGTCCTCGCCAATGTGTTGCTGAACTTCGACAACCAGCGTTCTGCCGTCCGGTCGTTTAATGGTTAAAGCGTCGTGAATACTTGGAAGAAGAAGGTCGGTATCGATATCTTTGCCTTCGAAATACACATCGACCACCGGTCCGATTACTTGTGATATATGTCCAACGATTTGTGACATAAGCTTCTGTTTAGTTTTATTTTATAATTTATCTTTGCTATATAAACAATCTTTTCGCCGAATTGTTTAGGTCGGTTATGCACTAACGTGCGCAGCAAAGGTAGAAATTATCTTCAGCCATTATTCCTCAACTAACATTTTTTACACCTAAAAACGACATTTATCCATTAAAAGGGGAGAAAAAGAACAATTTTGTTAGAAAGAGAAGAGAGTGTGCCGAATTTCTCATACCTAAAAGTCACCCTCGCCACAGATAGTTGTAGCGAGGGCGATTTCGAAAAAAGGGGAGTTTCAACACATCTCCCCCGAAGCGATGTGTAAGCAGCAGCCTGACACATCCCCCCCCGGGGAGACTAAGAATTAAAAAGAAGTGTTAATATTATTCCTTATACATACCCTCTCTGGATAATTGCTTGTCCAGATTGGCTACTCCAAGTGCCACTACCGCAGTCACAACAGCCGTGTGTTCCTGGTATTCGGGGATATTCTTTGTATAAAGGTCGCGCTCGGTATGCCAGATTTCTCCGTAAGAAAAATTATATCCTTTGATATCATCTGTTATGAAACCATAAGTTGGGACACCTTCCACGGCGAATACACTGGCATCGGTACCTCCTGTTGAAGTCGGGCGTTTACGAGGTTTGGCAACTTTCACCTCAAACGGAAAATCCGGATTGATATTCTTCACCGGCTTACAAATTTCTACAAAGTCATCGTACATGGCTTGCGGAACAGAAATACCGACCGGAGGAGTAGGCCCGCCATCCCGGTTAAACAGATTCGCTATCTTTCCCAACTCTTTCCGATGTTGATGTGCATAAGCTTTTGCACCCAGTAAACCAAATTCTTCTCCGGCAAAAGCTACAAATAGAATAGTACGTTTGGGCTGCGCTCCCGAAAGGGCGATAAGTCGCGCTGCTTCCATCATGGGACCGATGCCCGTACCGCAATCAATGCCTCCCGTTGCCACATCAAAAGCGTCAAGATGTCCACTGATAATTACATATTCGTCCGGATATTTTGTTCCTTTTATGGAAGCTACCACATTGTGGTATTTCACAGGACCAAGCTTAAAATGATTACGGATATCAAACTCCAGCCAAAACTCCCGGCGTTCTTTTGCCATTTGCTCTATAACGGCATACTGATGCTCATCCAATTTGATATCACACACTTCAGGTAAATTATCAAAAGTAGTGTTCTTATCATTCACTAACGAACGATCATAGAGTGCACGTAAGGGCACGGAGGCAGACTGTATAAAACCGAGCACGCCAGCTTCACACATCTCTTTATAGAACAATCCCGGCATCCGACGCAAAGGAAGCATTTGATGATGTGTACCCTTTGCCCAATTTTCCTCCATCAATGAATCATTCTTCTGTGCTATTTTCAGATTTTCCGCCTTTACCACACTACGCAGCGAATCTGCTTTAGCAGAATGGTCGATGGGCCAGCCTGCATTCTTTCCTGATATTAATACCCACGCACCTTTCAACTGATGTTTCATGCGCTTCAATTCAGCTTCCGTTGCGGGCTCAATCAACACATGACCACGTTGCAACCCTTTGGTTCCCGAAGTATAAGAAGGAGTGACAAAATGCAAGTTCATCGGTTGGTCACCACCGATAAGCCGCCCGAACCACGGCCCGCGATTAAAGCCGACAGGCAGCTCGCCGGCTTCTTCCAAATGTGCTTCGATACCCCAACTTCTAAATTCGCGAAGCATCCATTCGGCGGCATTATCATAAGCATCAGAGCCAATGGGACGACCGCCAAAACGGTTAGTCAAAACATCCAGTTGATGCATTACACGATTATCGGTCGTTCCTATTTCTATAATTTTCTTGACGGCAGCAGGCTGGGCATATACATTTCCGGTATACAGGGAGGCCGCCAAAAGGGTGACGGCACAAAGTTTTTTCATCATAATAGTTTTGTTTTATTTGTAATTAATGACTGCAAATATAAAATCTTTTATGAAACCTTATCCCCTCGGGAGCTATAAATTTCTAATAACAACTTTATATTACGTTACAAAAAGACACGTCTGCATCACCACGCAGCCATAACTTTAAAAGAGAGTTCTATGAATTCATATAAAGAAATAACAGTTAAATGAATTCCTCCACAAGATACATTTCATTGGTCAGTGTTTGCAAGCAACCTGTAAAGAACTTCAGCAATGCCACATTCATGTTATCTTTTAAAACTATGCAAATATCCATGTTGTTCATTACAAGATGGTGTCAAGGAAGTTACTATATAGTTAAATTACACTTTTCCCTGTATGGAGACACAACATGTATGCTCAATACAGGGAAAAGCAATCATCAATTATCAATATCAATCACATTAAATTTTAAGTCGAACTTGATTTCCCACCCATTAGACAGCTTTATTTCATAATCCTTTTTGTCTTTTTCGATTTTCAAGACCTTAGCGTCAGGATAGTTGGTTGACACATACTTCTGAATTTGAGCAGGCATCACATTACCCGGAACGGAGCTGTATTTACAGTTCACTTCCGTCCATGCCCCCCGTTTATCAAACTCCAACTTATCACCGTTCGTAAAAATTACATCGTAACTTTTATCAAAGAGGTCAGTCTCCATTTTAGCCATAGCCACTTTAGCAGTCGGGAAATACTGTTTGATGAACGTTTGGGCCGGTTGCGGTAATTGGTTAACTTGTATAGGCTTGTCATCATCAGCCATTACTACAGTTTGCAACGTAAATAGACACACTAAAAATAAAAATACCTTTTTCATAATCTTGTTGTTTTATGAGTTATACATCATTGTCTTTTCTCTGATGCAAAGATTAGAAGAGATTCTGAAAAGAATTTGAAAAGGACATAGAAAAGTTCTTTTTTACAAACTTTTCATGAATCTCATCCGCATAAAACAAATAGATTAATCTTCTCCTCTTAAATTGTTGACGTAGAACAGTGTTCCTTTCCGGTCTCTTCCACTATCCATTTTTCTATATTCCGAGTTTTTATGCTAAAGTTCACGCCTATCTTAAACAGTTTACGGCTATCTGCTTCAAAAGGCCGGGCATAATGCTTATCGTTGATTTGCTGCATGGCTTCTTCAGCCGTACCATCCAATTTAAATTCCATGACATAAATATAGCTATCGGTTTGCAGCACCAGGTCAATACGGCCTTCACTTGTGTGATACTCCACTTTCACATAAAATCCCATTAATTTGAAAACGATAAAAAGGACATTCTGATAATGTAACTCCAGGTCACGAACCATCTCATAAGGAGTATCAGCACAAAAACCTTGCAGACGGCGGAAGAAAGAATCATAATCACCGGACTCAACTTCACGTACAAACTTTTGTATCTCAAACGGTGCCTCAACCTTAGTAGTCTTTGCATAAAAAGGAAGAAGAAAGCGCATAAAGCCTTCTTCCACTTCACGGTTTGGAAAACCTAAACGATAAATACCAAAACGGCGCTCATATCCTTTGATAGTAAGGTAACCACTTTGATAAATCACAGGAATCGGGTTGGTGGAAGAAGCATCGATACTATTGAGAACATCCGCATCTGTTTCAACATGAGCCATACGATGAAGGTCATAATGGTGCATTTGAAGCAGTTCTACCAAATAGGTGGGAGTCCCCGTTTCAAACCAATAGTTTCCGAACTTCATTTTAAAAAAAGTATTCAACAAACTGAATGGGTTATATATTCCAACAGAATCTTCCACAAAATGATATCCATCATAACACTCCCTTAATTCATTACAAACTTCATCATAAGTCATGTGTTGTTTATCGGCAAGGGCATACAATTCATCCTCAAAATCCCGATGGATTTCTTCCTCAGTTATGCCACACAATGCCGCATACCGCTCATCCATGGACACATCTATTAAATTATTCAAAGCACTGAATACACTTATTTTTCCAAATTTGGTAACCCCTGTGAGCATTCCAAATTTGATACAGGCATCTTTACTTTTCAGTGCGCCGTAGAATGCCTGCAGTGTTTCACGAAAACTTTTTTGGAGTGCTTCATTGCCAATGGCCTGCAACATAGGTTTATCATATTCATCAACGAGAATCACCACCCGTTGTCCGGTCTTCCGGTAAGCACGTTCGATAACTCCTTCAAAACGCATCGACAAAGACTTCTCTGCAGCACGAGTGCCATAAAGACTTTCCCAATCATCCAAAACTCCATTCAGTTTATTTTCCAAGCTCTCGGGAGTATCGTATTTTTGAGTATTAAGGTCAATATGCAAAATAGGATATGTTATCCAGTCTTTCTCCAACTGCTCCATGGCGAGCCCTTCAAAAAGCTCTTTTTTACCCTGAAAATAAGCCTCAAGGGTGGATATCAGTAAACTCTTTCCGAAACGGCGAGGACGGCTCAAAAAGTAATAACTGCCTGTTTTGACAAGTTGATAAACCAATGCCGTCTTATCAACGTAAAAATAGCCATCCTTACGAATTTTCTCAAAATTCTGAATACCAATAGGATAAAGTTTATTGTTCATCATGCGTTGCTTTTTGAATGATAATGTACAAAGATACTTATTTACTTGTTATCCTCAACATTTTATTCCGAATAAATGTTCCGTTTCATCATACTCTTACTTCGAAACAATGCTTCCCTTCCCGATAATAATAATGTAAATACATGCCTTGCATTTTACAAATAGAATCGGCTAGAGCAAGCCCCAAGCCGGTAGAACCTTCCTTCTTTTCTCCTTGATAGAAACGTTCAAAAATATGACGACTATCCAGTGCTGTCTCCACCCCCCGATTGCAGAATATGATGCTGTGTTCTGTAATGACAATCCGAATATGTCCACCCTCTATGTTATGCACAAAAGCATTTTTCAGCAGATTGGTAAATAACACCACAGCCAACATTTCATTCATAGTAACAGAAAACGTTCCTTCTTCTTCTACCTGTACTTCGATATGACGATAGGCATACACCTCTTTATAATCAGTCAGATATTGCTTAACCAAGTGATTAACCTCTACCTGAGAAGAGTCCGAAAACTGTCCATTCTCAATCTTGGAAAGTAGCAATAAAGTTTTATTCAATTTCGTGATATGTTCCAAGGTCTGATGAGTCTTCATCAGTTCCGTCAGTTGAATTTCAGAAAGAGCCTCATCCTCCATCAGCATTTCCAGACGATTGAGGCAAATGGAAAGGGGCGTTTGCATCTCATGAGAAGCGTTGCCAATAAATTGCTTTTGTTGCTCAAACAGCCTTTCGTTGCGCTCCGCATAACGAATAGCCGCTTCGTTCAACTTCTTAAACTCCGAAACATGAGTAGGATTCTGCAAAGGTTCATTCTTCGCTCCAATCTTATATTTATCCAACCAATGCAACAGCACATAAAGCGGACGCATATTACGATAAACCACCCACACGCTTATCACAATGATAATAAGCAACATAATGACATACAGAAATATAATCCACCCCGTAATGGCTTCTTTTAAGTCATCCTTTTCGATAGAAGGAGTTGCAACCGTCAATTCAAAGAAACGGTCTCCATCATCTTTGAAAAGTGTAGTCAAGATACGTGCCGGTTCGGTTTCCCCTTTTTCAGGAATATATACCATCGAGTCTTTATAAAGTATATCTTCACGGCTGTCGGCATATTCTTCTGTCACTTCCTTCAAGAAGTATTGATTATTGGAAGCTGTATTCTTGGACGGCAACTCCTCCCCTGCCAACGCACGGATAATTATAGTTTCCGAATAGTCCTCGAGTGCATCATCCACCTCGTCATTGACTTCATCCATGACGGTGATATAAAAAAAGACAGCCCACCCGGTCAAGATGACAGTCAGGGCAAGCGAAATGCGAATCAGTATGTAATATATCAACTTCATCAGCTCATAACCATTTTATAACCCAGTCCGTATACGGCTTTCAGCTCAGGAGTCGCCCCGGCTTCCTTCAAACGTTTTCTTAGGTTCTTTATCTGAGCATAGATAAAATCAAAGTTATCCACTTGGTCTATATGGTCTCCCCAAACAGATTCAGCCATCGTATTTTTGTCAACCAAACGTCCCGGGCGATTCATGAAGTAGACTAAAATGTCATACTCTTTACGACTCAACTCCAGCTCTTCACCACCCACCTTCACACAGTATTTATCAGGAAAGACTTCTATATTTCCATATTTTATGGTGATTTCACCGTTCTGCTGATTCCGTCGGATTACACTTTTGATACGTGCATTAAGTTCTGCCAAATGAAAAGGTTTCGGCAAATAATCATCCGCCCCCAGCTCTAATCCCAAAACCTTATCTTCCAAAGAATCTTTTGCCGAAATAATAATCACATTCTCACGTTTACGCATCTCTTTGAGCTGCTCAAGCAAATCCAATCCATTACCATCGGGCAACATGATATCCAGCAGGATACAATCATAATTATAATCCTCTATTTTTTGGATACCTGTCCGAAAATCAGGAGCCACCTCTACTATATAGCGTTCTTGCTCTAATGAACGTTGAACAATTTCACGCAAATTGACATCATCTTCAACTAATAATATCTTCATAATCCTTGATATTTATGACAGGCAAAGAAACAAGATAATTCTGAAATAATACTGAAATGGAGAAAAAAGATTCAGTTAGAGTGTGTAGACAGCTTAAAAAAAGTGTGCCAAGAGCTCGAAATATCCCTCGTATTCCAAAGTCATTTCGCTCTTGACACACGGTCACAAACTCTCTCTTTAAACCCTGATTATTTGATTTCCATTTTTGAAAAATCCATCTGCTTTGCTTCATTCGGAATCGGCTCATTCATTAGCTCGAAAGGAACTGTCACTTCACCGTTTACAGCCGAATTCAATTTTATCTTAATACCTTTCATCCCGGGAAGCGCCTCGATAGAATTGAGGTTAAATGAAACAGCTCCATTCCCGTAAAAGCCGGTCATATCATCGTATGTATTGTAGCGCAATTCCAGTGTAAGATAGCCTTCGGAATCCAGAGCAAGAGGAGCTGTATGCACCAAGCTGATGCGGTGCTTTTCCCGTGCAGGCAGATTCTGTATAAAAACAATATTCATATACCCGCCGCCTATCCACATATTCTTCTTCTCAATATAAATAGGGTCATTCCCAAATTCCGCATCGTTTTCTTCTGTAAGCTCCTCGATATCTTTAGTCAGGATGGAGCGAATCCCCTCTATCTTGACAGCACAATCATATCCTTGAAAATCATCATACAACGGATTGAATACGACAACGACACGTTCTCCATCTTCCGGCGACCAAGGAAAAGCCGATGCAGCAGGCCACATAGTCCCCCACGTATCACCTGTCAGTGAATAAGTGTGACTGTCTTTAGCTTCCACTGTAGCCCAATCAACAGCAATATCACCGATTGAATATCCATCACTATCGTCACATGACTGAAACATAAAAGAAGTAACAGCCAGCATGATTCCACAAAAATAAGTTAACTTTTTCATAATATCCTCGTTTTTTTATATTCTATCCTTTAAAGAAAGAGAATGAGGGATTACTGCATATTCGCTTTTGTTATTTAACGTATTTTCAGTAAAAAGTTACAGATGGGGGGCTTCCCGGAAGTAAGAATTCCTATCGTGCAATTTTACCTTCATTGACAAGTTCCGACAAGGCTCTAGCCAATGAAGGACGAGTTACCCCAAGTTTTCTGGTCCACATCAGTAGAAGACGACTTGAAAAGAATCGGACTTTCTGAGAAATAAAGCCAACCTATGTTTCCATTTGCCACGAGGATGTGTCGAAACGTGGATAATGCTGTCGTTTAGTTCGTAGGGGCGAGATTCGCTCGCCCGAAAACAGTTTACTTTGTGTCTTCGGGCAGGCAAACCCTGCCCCTACAGCTGACGATGGGATAGGCCGGTTTAGTTTTGATACACTCCTATGGTGAATGGAGACTATAGTTCAAATAGAAAAACCCTACCCCTTCATACTCTGATTAATACTTTCTATATAATCCAGTATTTCTTTGCGTCCCAGTTTCTTTTCGGAAGAAGACAAGAAATAAGGAGGCAGTTCTTCCCATTGTTCACTCAGTTTCTTCAGATATTTATTCACATTATCCTTCGCCTTTCCTCCCGTCAATTTATCTGCTTTAGTAAATATGATAGCAAAAGGAACTCCGTTTTCTCCCAACCATTCCATAAATTCCAAATCGATTTTCTGCGGTTCCAGACGACAGTCTATCAATACAAACAGATTTGTCATTTGCTCGCGTTCCAGAATATAATCTTCTATAATTTTCTGAATCTTATCTACCTGCCTCTTACCTCTTAAAGCAAATCCATAACCCGGTAAGTCCACCAAATACCATTCTTTATTCACCAAAAAGTGATTGATAAGCAACGTTTTTCCCGGAGTAGATGAAGTCATCGCCAGCTTGGGACGTTTGGTCAGCATATTTATCAAACTAGACTTGCCCACATTGGAACGGCCTATAAAAGCATATTCCGGCAAATTGTCCTGCGGACACTTATCTACTTTTGTATTACTTATTACAAATTCTGCACTGAGTATTTCCATATCTTTTTTTGTTTTTAATACTTAAACAAGTCAGCCCCATAAAAGTCAAAAAGCCATTGAACATTAACATCTCGTAGCCAAACTGATAACCGGTGTAACAAAACACCACCCTGTCGATAATATAACATACCAGCGGAGATGCTATCGCCACATAAGGCACAAAGCGGTCACGCGGTTGCAACTTGGTAAACAGTCCGAACACAAACAGTCCCAGCAACGGCCCGTAAGTATAGGAGGCTATAACATATATCGCATCTATTACACTCTTATTATTCACCGCCTTAAATAGCAGAATGAACCCGATAAAAACTACTGAAATGCAGAAATGAACTATCTTCCTGCGTTTTTCCGCTTCCGGTTCAGACAAATGACCGATACCCATAATATCGATGCAAAAGCTGGTGGTCAAAGCAGTCAATGCAGAATCAGCACTCGAAAAAGCCGCTGCAATAATCCCAATGGTAAAGAAAATCAGGACTGCATATCCCAAATGCCCCTCTGCTGCAAACAAGGGAAGAATATCGTCTCCTCCTGCCGGCAGCGCTATTCCCATCCGGTTTGCCAACAACAATAGCAAAACGCCCAATGACAAAAACAGGAGATTAACAGGCACAAAAGAAATGCCGTAGCAATACATATTCTTTTGCGCTTCACGCAAACTCTTGCATGACAGGTTCTTCTGCATCATATCCTGATCCAGTCCTGTCATGACAATCGTGATAAAGATGCCGCTAAAAAACTGTTTATAAAAGTTCTGCTTGGAGTGCCAATCATCGAAAACGAAGATACGGCTATGCCCATTGTCTTTAATAGCCTGTACCACTCCCGAAAAATCAAGATTGAGCTGCCCCGCCACATTATACAATATAAGCCCCAATGCCAGCAAAAGACATAGAGTTTGCAAACTGTCGGTCCATACAATCGTGCGTATACCACTTCTACGTGTATACAGCCAGATGAGTAGCACAATGCCTATCACCGTCACAGCAAATGGCACACCGAATGCCCCGAACACATAATGCTGAAGAATCAGACAAACCAAATAAAGACGCGCCGCCGCTCCTATTATCTTCGAAAGAAGAAAAAAAGAAGCGCCTGTCTTATAGGAATGTCTCCCAATCCTATCACCCAAATAAGAATAAATCGAGGTAAGATTTAGTTTATAATAAAGCGGCAACAATATATGGGCTATAATGAGATAACCGACAAAAAAGCCCATACAGGTCTGCATATAAGTCATATCAATGCCACGCACCATGCCCGGGACAGAGACAAAAGTAACTCCCGACAACGAAGCACCAATCATACCAAAAGAAACAATATACCAAGGAGAACGGCGGTTGCCACGGAAGAAAGCATCGTTATCGGAATCCTTGCCGGTGAGACGAGCCACAAGCAGTAACATTCCGAAATAAAGAAATATAGTCAGCAGAATATAAATTCCGTTCATGTTATTTTTTTGACTGCAAATGTACGCAAAATCACTTAAATTCCGTAAGTTTGCAGCCATTATATAGGAATTTAACCGATGAATCAACAATATCCTTCTATATTATTAGAAAAAGCAGTAGGAGAATTTGCCAAACTGCCGGGCGTGGGACGGAAAACGGCCATGCGCCTCGTCCTTCATCTTCTGCGGCAGGATACGGCTACTGTAGAAGCGTTTGGCAATGCCATCATTACCTTAAAACACGAGGTGAAATATTGCAAAGTCTGCCATAACATATCAGATACCGAGACATGCCGTATTTGTTCAAATCCGGTACGTGACGCCTCCACCATCTGTGTGGTTGAGACCATCCGTGACGTAATGGCTGTAGAGGCTACACAACAATACAAAGGACTGTATCATGTACTGGGCGGGGTAATCTCACCAATGGACGGCATAGGGCCTTCCGACTTACAAATAGAAAGTCTGGTGGAACGCGTCAAAAACACCGAAGTGAAAGAGGTGATTCTGGCACTTAGCTCCACCATGGAAGGAGACACAACCAACTTCTATATTTTCCGCAAATTAGCAGATACCAATGTCAAACTCAGCGTCATCGCACGTGGCATTTCCATTGGCGATGAGTTGGAATATACAGATGAGGTTACTTTGGGGCGTTCCATTGCAAACCGTACACTATTTACAGGAACAGTATAATTATTCAAATTAAAGAGACACAATGAAAGAAAGAATAAATAAAACAGTGAAATACCTTCAGGCAGAATATATCATGATGTGGATATTACCTGTAGTTTTAGTCATCCTCTACGAAACGGGCATAATGACGGAAGGAAATTATGCCGGAGATACCCGCATGGACTATATACTACAAACAATCGGTATCCTGCTGACTGTAGGATTAATCCCTTTATCACTTCGATTATTCAGTCTGTCGTTGGTAAAACGTGTCAAACAACTCTCACTACCCTATGCCCTGAGCAGCTATCGTCGCTGGAGTGAAATCAGATTAGGACTATTGGTAGTACCTGTATTGACAAACTTGTCGTTCTACTACCTCACACTCAATACCACCGGCCTTTTTTGTGCTGCCATGTCTCTCATAGCTTCCTTGTTCTGTGTTCCCACCCGCAAACGTGTATGGGATGAACTCGACTTATGGAAAGAGGAAAAGGAGGAAAAATAATGGCACAGAAATTAGAACAAAACGGTGTTAAGCTCCGTGCTCCCGAGCCGGAAGACCTGGACTGTATGTTCCGTTTCGAAAACATAGTGGATTTATGGGATATCAGTAATACCACAGGGCCTTATTCCCGTTTTCATTTAAAACAATACATTGAGCAAACACAAAATGATTTGTTTACAGACCGTCAACTCCGACTGATGATTGAAAATCGTGACAGACAGGTGGTAGGAATTGTAGATATTTGCAATTTCGACCCACTGCACAGTCGTGCGGAAGTAGGCATCGTCATAGACGAGACACAACGAAGAAAAGGAATAGGCAGACAGGCACTATTTCTCCTTGAAGACCACTGTTTTCATTACTTAGGCATCCATCAGCTGTTTGCGTATGTAGAGAGTGCAAACACCCCCTGCCGCAAACTATTTACCACTTGCGGCTATCAGGAATGTGCACTATTAAAAGACTGGATGCATACCGGCAAAGGCTATCGCGATGTGATAATGTTCCAAAAACTAAACTCCTAATTAAGCATCGGGAATTGAGGATAACGTGCCCAAACAGCATATTTACCTCCCAATTTAGTAAGCATAGTATGCCATAAATCGCAGGAATCCAAGTCCAACAATACCTCCTTGCTACTGTCCACTATCAGCCATGATTTCTCCTCTATCTCCTGCATCAGTTGACCTTTCTCCCATCCGACATATCCCAAAAAGAACCGGAATACACCTTCTACCTGTTTACCTTCACGAATATATTTCTCCACTTTTTTAAAATTACCATTCACATACAGTCCATTAGACAAAGGAATCGCCCCCTTCAATTTTTCCAACGTATGCAGGAAAAAAATAGTATCTCTACTAACCAACCCTCCTTTATATATAGGCACAGGTTGTGCAAATTCCAGTGAAGGCAACAAGTCATTCAACGATAAAGGGTTACGAAAATTTTTATTCACCATTAATCCCATACTACCTTGCTCATTATGATCCAGCAGCAACACTACCGACCGAGTCAATTCATGGTCTTGAAAAAAAGGAGATGAAATCAGTATATCTCCTCTCTTCGGCAATACCCTACTAGACTCTATCTGAAAAACACGCATATCCATAGTAAACTTTTTCTCTTTTTTAAAATTGTAATACTAATATACGGAATAAAATCCAATAAAGAAGTATCTCCTCACTCTTTTTTTTGAAAAAATATTTTTCTTAAAATGTAAATGATTCACTATCAGGCCTAATCGAAAAAAGTTCAGAAAAAAAACATCCAAACATTTGCAGGTTTCAAATTATTGCGTACCTTTGCACCCGCAATCGAGAGAGAAAGCATTGAAAGAAACAGATTGAGAAATTGGTGCGTTAGTTCAGTTGGTTAGAATACATGCCTGTCACGCATGGGGTCACGGGTTCGAGTCCCGTACGCACCGCTTCTTTTTCAGTTATAAAACATATTGGTGCGTTAGTTCAGTTGGTTAGAATACATGCCTGTCACGCATGGGGTCACGGGTTCGAGTCCCGTACGCACCGCAACTTTTTCAGTCATAAAATATATTGGTGCGTTAGTTCAGTTGGTTAGAATACATGCCTGTCACGCATGGGGTCACGGGTTCGAGTCCCGTACGCACCGCGAAAGTAAAGCTCTGGAATTATTGAATTTCAGAGCTTTTTCTTTTTCCCAGCTTCGGCAAAAAAAGCGGTTTCCGGCAGTTCTCACGTGGCTTATCCGTAGGACTTTTTGAAAGCTGTTTTTGCTCCCACGAATTGACGCATTTGTCTTTGATTGTCAGCTTTTGTATAAACCATAAAACGAAATGAGGTACTTATTCTATCACGTTGTGAGGAGAATGGTGATTTTCGAAAATTACGGGAATAGCCCATATAGCATCTTTATATTTCCCTTTTCCGTAATGATGCATTGCTGGCGTCCATCTTGGCATGTTTCTGATAATTTGTATCACCTCTTCATCCCACTGTGGTATTCCGCAGCTTCTTAGCGTTTTCGCTTCTTTTATCTCTCCGTATGAATCAATATGTATCTTATACACTCCTTTGGCTTTTTGCAGCTCACCTAATAAACTAGCATCATACGTGAGATTTTGGTAAATATAATTTTGAGCCGACCATCGTTTCCCATCTTGAAAGTTCGCTTGCTCTTCCCATTCCACAAAACAATGTTTTAACTCCTCTTCTGCTATGCTATCAGCTATCACCCTATCTCTATATTGTTGTGGTAAAAATGGAACATATACCGTATAAAGGCATTCTATTCGCTTACCGTTCTTATCTCGGCATGGCAAACAATGAGGAAGGTCTCGGATAAGTCTAATGACCTCCTTGTCGAAATCTTTATGAATGGTTGTTAAAATATTAATTCTACGTGGTAATCCTAATGTATCGATGGAGAACATTGCTACGGAATATCCTACTTGGTTCTTCGCTAATAAATGCTTTGGATATTTCATTTGAGAAACAAAATACTCTTCCAAATTATAACTCCATTTTGCCCATTTGGGAGCTTCTATGGTTGACAGGTCTTTAATAGGCTCTCCTGTTATTTTTGCCACGCCAAGATTCCAAATGTTCTCTTTACGCCAAATACTGTCTAAATGCGCTTCCATATTCTCACATAAAAAAACACTATCTGCTTTATTATTTTGCCCTTTTAAAGTGACGGAAGGATAGAAGCAAAGCATAAACAATATAAAAAACAGTGATGGTTTCATGTTATTATTTTTATTCAATTCTAAATTCTGCGCCCATATACCATTTTTGAGAAGAACCTTTGAAGCCTATTTCTTTGACTACTTTATAAGTCCCTGGCTTGTTGTCATTAACAATCGGACGAAGTCTTGCAGTAAACAGGTGTGCATCTCCTTGTCCTAAACCATAGCCAATGTCATTCCATGCACCGCCATCGTGAAGTAATATCCAACGGTTTCCTTCTTTACGTGCTACGTTGTATCGTTCTCCCAAAAATAAGTCTTTTGAATTTCCATTGGCTAATTCCACTGATATGGTTTCAGTTCCCACAGGATAAACGGAATGCTCGGTTTGCATAGTTATCCGCATGGTATCAGAAGATGTCGGTTGAATAAAAGGTATGCCTTGCTGTATCTTACCATGACTGACTGCCGAATAGCTTACAACTCTTTTTCTGAACATTTCTTGATAATGCGGTGTGTTATTCATTAAGCCCACAAAAATAGTATCTCCATCATCATTTTGTATCCAAGTGGAATGGATGTTTCTTGCGGTTGTGTCATTGGATATTTTTGCATTTTTACCCCAATAATCATCAATCTGTTGGCGAAGTTTTTCTACCCCTTTTTTATCTACTAACTCAAATTCAGCATAAGCTACTTTGGTATCACCATTGAATGATTTGTAGATGCGATACCTGCCTGCGCGGTTTGGCGCTTCAGCTGTGTAAAGCTCGATGGTTTGTTCATGGGTGGAGTAGCCTGATGGGAATATCCATAGAATGCTATTGACTATAGGACTGGTCGGCAATATCTCCCACACTTTTTGTTTTTCATTGTAATAAGCAAGGCTGTAGCCTTCCCCACAACTATATTCATAGTGGGAGTGATTGGTGATAATTACCTTTACTTTCGTTGTGGATAATGGGTAATAGTCATATTCTGTCTTCATGGAAAGCGAATCGGAACTGATAGCTTCTCCTGTCGGAATATCACGGGGAACGGGTTGCAGTATGGGGATTGCTTTGGATGATTTCTCTTGTTTTTCTTCCAACGAAACAGGTTCGGTTTCAGATATACTGTCTGGACACAATTCTTCTTGCTGTGGAATGCTATCTGTTTCAAATTCTTGCCCTTTTTTTGAAGTAGTGGAATGGCAAGAACTAAGTAGTATTAATGATACGAGTAATAAATGTTTCATGGTTGCTGTTATTTGAGTTTAAAAGCTACAGGAACTGTATATTTCACCTTTACCGCTTTCCCTTTTAGTGTGCCGGGTTTCCATTGAGGAAGCATTTTTATGATACGTAGTGCCTCTTTATCTAAAGAAGGCTCAACACTCCTCACAATGTTAGGTTCTATTATGTAACCGTTTTCATCTACAATAAACTGAACTGCAACCCTTCCTTGTATTCCGTCCGTTTGTGCTTTGGTTGGATATTTCATATTATCATTGATGAATTGTAACATTGCATCCATACCACCGGGAAATTCGGGCATTTGGTCGATTACATTATAGATTGGTGGGTAAACGGCTTCTTCCTCCGGGAGCAATAAAGTGTCATTCAATTGACTATAGGGATGTCTTTTGAATAGTTCAACCATATTATTTTGTAATTGAAATTCAGCCATTAAAGTGTATTCTTTACTATATCTTCTTACTGTAAGAAAAAAACGATAACTACCGGGAGTATGCCTGAATAATTCTGCATTGTAATAATATTTATCGCCTTGTATAAGTACATATTCTACGTCAAAAACGACAAGCTGCATAGGAACATCCCTCCATATTCCTTTTTCATCTTCATAAGTGTAGCTGTAGTATCCTCCAAAGCCAATATCAGTACCGCTATTATTGTGTAATACGAAAGTGATTTGTTTCTGCTTCGTGGAATAGACTGTGTATTCGGGGTACAGAGAAATCCCCAGTGTATCATTTATTCCGACTGTATTGTTTATAGGAGCTTGTGGAGTCTCTTTTTGTTTAGGCTTATTTGTACAGCCAACAACAGATGTGCAAAATGTCAATATACATAACAAAATATTCATTTTCATACGATACGTCTTTATTGAGTTACATTTATTAAACATTTAATCAGTTGGCAAGGTAAATCTTACTGGAAATGTAAATTTTACTTTTACGGGAATTTCATGTTGGCTCCCCGGTTTCCATTTAGGCATTATTGAAACTATGCGTAATGCTTCTTCACAAAAAGCATTATCAATACTTAGAACCGGATTAATGCTACGTAGAATTTTGGGTCGTATGACACTGCCGTCTTTATCTATGACAATTTGTACAATAACTCTGCCCTCTAATTTGCTCTGCAGTGCCGATTGGGGGTATCTGACATTCTGTTGTATGAATTCTATTAATTTAGGTAAACCGCCACCGGGAAATTCAGGCATATTTTGCACCACTTCAAATACATCATCTTCGTTGTCTTCCGTTATGTCCTCCCCTATGACTGGGGCATATCCGGGACCTACAGGAATGGGCTTCTTTCTCCGGGAAACCTGTTTGGACGTATATGCCTCAAACCATTTACATATTTCGTAGTAGTCCCCTTGTTCGTTATGAAGTCTTATTTTTAACAAGTAATCTCCAGTAGGGCAATTCTTTGGTAAATCAACTTTCACTTCTCGTGCCTTCCCTTTTTCAAACATCAAGGCAACAGACTCTTTATAAACAGGTTCGTTTTGAGATATTTTATGCAATTTCCCTTGCCGGTCTTCACGATAGAACACTGCCTCGTCGTAAGTCAGTTCAAATTTAGGATTATCAATAGAAATATAAACCTTCCCTTTGAAAATACTTGTATTGTTATATAAAATGTCTTCGGTTTTTTCACGGCACATCTGATTGATGTGTTTATTAAAATAGATTTTAGTTATTCCTTCATTTTCATCTATTAGAAATCCCCAATGTATATTAGAAGCCACTTTCGTATCAGTAAGAGAAAGGGCGGAATTTGCATTGCTACTAGTAATTCTAAAAGTAACAGGAAAATGATATTTCACTCTTATTGTTTTCCCATGATATTTACCCGGTTTCCATTTAGGCATTGATTGGATAATCCGTAATGCTTCCTTGTCCAAAAGAGAATCTACACCATAAATGATAGATGGTTGAATAATAGAGCCATCTGTGTCTATTATAGCTTGTACAATGGCTCTTCCTTGTTTTCCTGTTTTGTAAGCATTTGATGGATATTGAATACTATTCTGTATATATGTTATAAGTTCATGCATTCCACCTGGATATTCGGGCTTTTCTGTTAGTGCTAAATAAATTTCTTTTGCGTCTTTTATTTTAGGTAATAAATATGGAAACAAAACAATAGTAGTGTCTATTACAATGGCTTTCAATGTATCATTAATCTCTATACCGTTATGTATGAGTGCTTGCGGAACTTTTTCTTGTTTAGACTTGTTTGCACATCCTATCAGTAACAAACACAATAAGCATAAATTTATCGCTTTCATAGTTCGGACTATTTATAGAGTGAAACAATGCATCTACAAAAATAATAAAAGTGCAACTCATTAACAATCAAAATTGCACTTTTATTTCCGTAAATCATTCAGTCAAACCATTTTCTGATAGAGGCTTTCAAGTAGAAATGCTCTTATTGCAAAACATAGCTTGCACATTAGGGTGTTTCTACATTCCCAACCCCCTTCTTGGTTCTTCTTTTTGGGTGTTGCTTACACTCAGTTTTTCTTTGAGTTCTTGGAATTTCATCTCGAACCATTCAAGAAGTGACATCCCGTCAATGTGCACGGAGCATGACACTATGACATATATACGTGCAGGCTCATGCGTACGTACGTGTAGCCCGATGCGTACGTACGTGTAGGCTTACGCGTATATACGTGTAAGCTGATGCCACCGTATGTGTTGAAGTGTACTGGACTGATGCATGCCTACGTGCACATAAAAAACAGGTTGAAGTGCACATAAAAAACAGGTAGCTCACACTGAATGCAGTAAAAAGACCTTGAACTTTTCAGAAAAGCTCGGTATCTTTTCAGAAAAGCTCGGCATCTTTTTAAAAAAGGTCGTTGTGTTTTCAGAAAAGCTCGGCATCTTTTTAATAAAGCTCGGCATCTTTTTCACGTAGGGGCAGATGGAATCATCCCCTCACTAAGCCGGTCATCCCTTCTTTTCCGGCCATCTTCTTTTCCGTTCATCCCTTCTTTCCGTTCATCCTTACATTTTAATTAAAGCGCCCAGATTATCAATCGGTTAAGAATGACAGAGCACCCCCTCATCCTCGTTTCAGCCGCGTTTACCAAGTTTCTCCAAATCTGCCTTCAGCATTCACACACTATCAAAAAAAGTCTTACAGATGAAAGGAGGCTGAAAAGACAACACAAGATGTCCATTCATTGCCGCAATGCCTACCAACAGGGCGTTTCAGCGGTAAATGAAAGGAAGAGACCGATTTTTGATTCCGGAGTGAAAAACCACACCCAATACTTGCCACAGACTTTTGTCGCTGATTCATAAAATGAGAAAATCAAAACAGTTTCTTAATTAGGAAACATTTTAGTTGTATCTTCTATTCTTTTTCTCTTACTTTGTAAACTAGCACACCAGTATTGTTACGTTTATATATTTGAAAATCAAAATTAACATGAAAAGAAATATATTATTCATGTTCTTTTTACTGCCTTTTATCGCTATGGGTCAAACGTACAAGTACATAGGGATAGAAGACGGATTGAGCAACCGAAGAATATTCAATATTCAGAAAGACTCAAAAGGATATATGTGGTTTCTTACTAACGAGGGAATGGACCGCTATAATGGTAAAGAAATAAAGCACTATAAATTAGCTGACGAAGAAAATAAGGGAGATGCACAAATTCGCCTTGCATGGCTGTTCCGAGAGAAAGAAGACTTATGGATTGTAGGCAAAACCGGAAGAATATTTGAATACCAACATCAATTTGACAGGTTTACACTCACTTATAAACCGGCCAACTTATCCCAGTCTGTCCCATACAGCTATTTAGACAACCAAGGCAATGTATGGCTATGTGGCAAAGATTCCATTACATTATATAATACGCAGAGTAATCAAGTCGCACGTATTTTCAACCCGCTGCGCAGCAACATTACCTCTATGGTGCAGTCGGACAATGCCCATTTCTTTATTGCGACAGAGAAGGGGCTACGCTATTGTAGTATGGATGACAATGAGCTACAGCCAATTCCCATCCTGCCATTGGATGAGATTAAAGGTCAAATCAGCAAGCTTTATTATCACAAAGCGTTGAAGCGGCTGTTTATCGGCACATTCGAGAATGGCATCTTTGCCTATGATTTGCCCACGCGCCAAATTCTTCATCCTGAAACAGATTTGAGCGATGTCAATATTACCCAAATCAGCCCCCTGAACGAAAATGAACTTTTAATCGCTACCGAAGGCATGGGTGTTTACAAGATTCAGGCCAACAGTGGTGTGATACAGCCTTATCTCACCGCCAACTATGAAAGTAACAACGAGATGATGGGAAACATTATCAATGATATCTATGTGGATGAGCAAAAGAGAATATGGCTTGCCAATTATCCTACGGGAATCACCATCGTGGACAGCCGCTATCAAAACTACCACTGGATAAAACATTCCATGGGCAATAGGCAATCTCTGATTAACGACCATGTGCATACTGTAATCGAAGATAGTGAAGGCGATTTATGGTTTGGCACCAGCAACGGCATCAGCCTTTACAACACCAAGACGCGCCAATGGCATTCATTCCTGAGTTCTTTTGACAAACAGCTCAAAGATAAAAACCATATATTCATTGCTTTGTGCGAAGTTACTCCCGGAGTGATTTGGGCAGGAGGATACACCTCCGGTATTTACAAAATCAACAAGAAAGCACTTTCCGTAGAGTACTTCTCCCCTTTTCTGCTAACCCCTTTCAATATGCGTCCCGACAAATACATCAGGGATATGATAAAAGATTCGGAAGGAAATATCTGGTCCGGAGGGTATTACAATCTAAAATGCTTTGACCTAAAAAACAACAAGGTACAATTATACCCCGGTGTAAATTCAATTACATCTATCAGAGAAAAAGACAATGACCACATGTGGATTGGTACTGCCACCGGCCTGTATCTGCTGGACAAAAACACAAGCCAATATAAATATATCGAAATTCCCGGGGAGTCCACTTACATCAATACTCTTTATCAGGCTTCCAACGGATTATTGTATATCGGCACCAATGGCTCCGGTGTAATAATTTATAATCCCGACAAAAATACCTTCCAACAATTCCATACAGGTAATTGCGCACTACTCACCAATAGCATCTTCACCATATTGCCCGAAGCAGATGGAAATATCATAATGAGTACGGAAAACGGTATCACCTGCTTTTCCACCAAAGACAAGTTATTCTACAATTGGACCAAAGAGCAAGGACTAATGTCTGCCAATTTCAATGCTTCTGCCGGTGTATTGCTCAAAGACAAAGGATTTATATTTGGCAGCATCGACGGTGCCATCGAGTTTCCCAAGAATATCAAATTTCCCCATTATCACTTTTCCAAAATCATTCTAAGTGATTTCCAATTGTCCTATCAGCCTGTCTTCCCCGGTGAAGAAAATTCTCCCTTGACAGAGGATATCGACGATACAAAAGTATTGCGTCTTACTCACAATCAGAATACTTTCTCACTGAAGGTGTCGACCATCAACTACGACTTTCCTTCCAATGTGCTCTACAGTTGGAAACTGGAAGGCTTCTATACTGCATGGAGCCCCCCAAGGACAGAAAACATGATTCGTTTTACCAATCTGAAACCCGGAAAATACAAACTGCATATCCGTGCTGTGTCTAAAGAGGAACAGAATGTCATATTCGAAGAACGCACCATCGATGTCATCATCGCACATCCGGCATGGCTCAGCTTCTGGGCTATACTATGCTATATAGTGCTGGGAATACTCTTGCTTTTTATCATTACCAGGATTATCTATCTGAGAAAACAGAAAAAGATTTCAGATGAAAGAACCCAATTCTTCATCAATACGGCACATGATTTGCGCACGCCGCTAACTCTGATTAAAGCCCCATTGGAAGAGCTGAGTGACAAAGAACAATTGACCCCAAGCGGACTCAACAGCATGAAGACTGCTCTGAAAAATGTGGACGCCCTACTACGTTTGACCACCAATCTAATCAATTTTGAACATACCGAAGTTTATTCCCCAAAGCTATACATAGCCGAGTTTGAACTGAATGCTTATATGCAAAACCTGTGCAATAGTTTCTATTCTTATTCGGTCACAAAGAATATAGACTTTACTTACGAAAGCAATTTCAAGGAAATGAAAGTATGGTTTGATAAAGAAAAGATGGATTCCATTTTGAAGAATATCATATCTAATGCCTTGAAATACACTCCCGATGACGGCCATGTAAGTGTCTGCGTCACCGATAACAAAGACACCTGGAAAGTCAAGGTTACAGATACGGGAATTGGCATTCCTACCGAAGAAAAAAAGAAAATATTCAAACTACACTTCCGTGGCAGCAATGCTGTCAACTCCAAAATAACAGGCAGCGGAATCGGTCTGATGCTGGTATGGAAATTAGTCAAGCTTCATGGAGGGAAAATCAATATCGAAAGCACCGAGCACCAGGGAACAGTCATCAGGCTTATTTTCCATAAAGGTTACGAGCATCTGCATCATTACAGCATCGTAGAGCCGAATCAGGAACTGCCGGTAAAAGAAGTTATCGAACAAGAGACAGCGGCAGAAACGCCCGAAGAACTAGAGGAAATGATTGGAGTCGCACTATTGCAACGCGTGCTCATCGTAGAAGATAATGATGAATTGCGCAGCTATCTCACCACATCGCTTTCGGGAGCTTATACCGTGCAGGCTTGCAGCAACGGAAAAGAAGCGCTGATTATCATCAAAGAATTTTGGCCTGACTTGATTCTTTCTGACATTATGATGCCCGAAATGCGCGGAGACGAGTTATGCGCAGCCATTAAAACAAATATTGAGACATCACATATTCCTATCGTATTACTCACAGCATTGAATGATGAAAAGACTATTCTAGGCGGACTGGCAACCGGTGCAGACGCTTATATCACCAAACCATTCAGCATCAAAATGCTAAAGGCAAGACTGTCCAATATACTGTCAAACAGAGCATTGCTACAACAGAAATATGCGATGCCCACTAAACTCGGTGCTGAGAAACCCGAATTGCTGCCGGCCGGAGCCAACGCACTCGACTGGAAGTTCATCACCGACGTAAAGAACAATATTAAAAATAATATTGATAATACAGACTTCACCGTAGATGCCTTATGCTCATTACATAACATGAGCCGCACTAGTTTCTATAACAAACTGAAAGCATTGACCGGACAGCCTCCCGCCGACTATATCAAAGAGTTCCGCCTGAATATGGCTGCGCAATTATTACAGGAAAAAAAGTATTCGATTACGGAAGTAGCAGAAATGACAGGATTCTGCGACAGCAAATATTTCAGAGAAGTATTTAAGAAACGCTTCAATGTAAGTCCCAGCAAATATGGAAAAGAGGATAAAGAATAAACATGAGATAGGAATGAAAAGCAGGAATGGGAGTCTATATTATGAGGGTGTCAAAACTCTCATACCACCCCCGCCACAAGTCGTTGTAGCGAGGGTGATTCGATAAAAGGGAAGTTTCGACACACCCTCACCAAACTTAAAAGAGCCGTATCCAACTCTGTCTCGAGTAATGATACGGCTCTTTCTCTTGCTTTTTAGGATGCTCAAGTTTCAGATTAAAAGTTCTTCTTTGGTTTAACTTAGTTTTGACACCCTAGTCAGGCAATAGTATAAAGCTTTCCGAACAAGGACTGAGGTCTTAAAAAAGTCTTCTTAGCCTTCTTCTATTTCGCTCAGCTCCAACCAACGCATGGACTTTTCGTCAATCAAATCATTCAGTTCCGGCAACCGTTTCGATTTCTCAGTCAGTTCCTCCACACTCAAGGTTCCACTGCAAAGGGCAACTTCTATATCCGCTTTTTCCTGCTCCAGTTGGCCTATTTCCTTTTCCAACTGCTCGTACTCCTTCTTTTCCTTGAAAGTCATACGGCGTTTGTCATTCAACCGTACACGTGCCGTTTTTTCTTCTTTCGGCTTCTCGGCTTCCTTCTCACGTTGCTCTTTCACTTCGCGCCAGTCACGGTAATCAGAATAGTTGCCGGGAAAATCACGGATATCGCCTTGTCCCTTGAACACCAGTAAATGGTCTACCACCTTATCCATAAAGTAACGGTCATGACTCACCACAATCACACAGCCCTTAAAGTTCTGAAGATACTCTTCCAACACCTGCAAAGTAATAATATCCAAGTCATTGGTTGGCTCGTCCAGTACCAGAAAGTTAGGATTACGCATTAATACCGTACAGAGATAAAGCCGGCGCCGCTCTCCCCCACTCAACTTATACACATAGCTGTGCTGCGTTTCAGGTGTAAAAAGAAAATGCTGAAGAAACTGCGAAGCGGTAAGGCGCTTACCATTGCCCAGTTCAATTACTTCGGCAATATCCTGCACCACATCTATCACCTTCATCTGTTCATCAAATTGTAAGCCATCCTGCGAATAATATCCGAAACGCACCGTTTCGCCAATATCTATCGTGCCGCTGTCCGGTTTCTGCTCGCCCATCAGAATCTTGATAAAGGTAGATTTTCCCGTACCGTTATTTCCCACAATCCCCATCTTCTCGTATCGGGCAAAGATGTAAGAGAAATCGTCCAGAATCTTTAAATCACCAAAACTTTTGTAAAGATGATCGGCTTCAAAAATTTTCGACCCGATATAAGACGCCTTCATTTCCAGTTTCACATTACCGTCATTGAAGCGCTGCTTTGCCACCTTCTCCAGTTCATAGAAAGCCTCCTCGCGATAACGGGCTTTGTGTCCGCGTGCCTGTGGCATACGGCGCATCCATTCCAATTCCGTACGATATAAATTATTGGCACGGGCTATTTCGGCATTTGTCGCTTCAATGCGCTCTTGGCGTTTTTCCAGATAATAACTGTAGTTGCCTTTATAAGAATAGACCTGCTTATTGTCTATTTCGATAATTTCAGAGCAGACACGGTCAAGGAAATACCGGTCGTGAGTCACCATCAGAAGACTGATATTGCCACGTCTCAGAAAATCTTCCAACCACTCCGTCATATCAAGGTCAAGATGATTGGTAGGCTCATCCAAAATCAGGAAATCAGGCTCCGTGATAAGCACATTCGCCAACGCGACCCGTTTGAGCTGTCCTCCCGAGAGATGTTTCACCTGCTGATTGAAATCACGGATTTTCAGTTGCGAAAGAATCTGTTTGGCCTTTCGTTCATAATCCCATGCCTTTTCATGTTCCATGCGTGCCAACAGGTCCTCCAATCCCGGATTGCCTTCGGTCTCCATGCACCTTTCATATTCCTTGATAAGCTGCACGGTCGTGTTACCGTGATGGAAACACGCCTCAAGCACGGTCAGCTCTTCAGGGTAGTGAGGGTCCTGTTCCAAATAGCCCACACGCAGGTCACGGCGAAACACAATACTGCCCTCATCATAACCTTCCTTTCCGGCTATAATATTCAACAATGTAGTCTTGCCGCTGCCGTTCTTGGCTATCAGCCCGATACGCTGTCCTTCAGCGACCCCCAAAGAGATTTGATTAAATAAGACTAAATCACCAAACGATTTTGTAAGTCCGTCTATCTGTAAATATGGAACCATTCTCTTTTAATTAATATCATCCAGCACAGCTTCCGCTTCGCGCTTAATTTTCTTAAATTCAGCCTTCAAATCACAAGGCAAGTTCTTCTTCGCTTTGTCCCACACCATAGCGGCAGGATTAATCAGCATATCGGAATTCATAAACTGTAGAGCCGGATATTCTTCCTTTCCATCTATCACAGTCACCCATTCCATGCCCTCCATCTCATTGACCAATATTGTGCCGAAAGCTACACCGAAGTTTTCCCAAGCCATACGCTGCTGAGGTTGGAAACGTCCGCTGTCCATTACCTCCTGAATCTTCTCGATATCTTCTTCCTGCGAAGAGAAGTCTTTTGTAAGCTGCTTCTTTATCGTATTTGAAGCCCATTCATAAGCACTGTTCACCTCGCCTATTTCAAGCACGCGGATAGGAATAACCTCTTTCGGATAAACCTTATTTTCACGGCGTACTTCTATGCTGCCGATTATATTATCGGCAACAGTCTTATCACCGCCCTTAGCCGTCGTAAAAGAACATTCCAGGCATATATCACGACAATCGATTACCCAAAAATGAGAAGTGTACCAAGCGCCTTCTTCCTGAAAGGTATCCACACTGTAAGACGCTTGCGCCCCTCTTATCAGGGTCAACTTAGCAGCCGGATTTTCTTTCAATTCATATCTGACACATTCTGTTCCATAGTTTGCGTCAGCACCTTTATAAGCCGAGATGCGGAAGTTACCACTCCACTTGTAGGGGTCGTAAAACAAAAAACTCTCTTCTGTATCTTCAAACTCGCGCCAGCCCGCAGGATATTCCAGCGAGAACCAGCCGCCGGGAGCAATGTATTTCATAGTCTCTATCTTTTTATATTCATTTATCTTACCGGTAATATTTCAATCCAATAATCATCCGGATCATTGATGAAGTATAGCCCCATCTCTGTATTTTCATAACATACGCACCCCATTTCTTTATGGAATTTACGCACTTCGTCATAATCTCCTTCTACACGCAGACAAAGGTGGCTTTCATTTTCGCCCAGTTCATAAGGCTGCGGATGGTCACGTAACCAGGTCAGCTCCAACAAGAAGTTGCTATGGTCATCAGCCATATACACCAGAATAAAAGAACCGTCGGCAGCTACTTTGCGGTTGGCTTCGTGTAGTCCCAATGCCGTTTCATAGAACCGGATGCTTTGTTCCAGATTCGTTACATCAATATTAAAATGGTCAAATCTTCCTTTTACTTTCATATTACTTTAAATTTTTATAATCTGTCCGGGATACTTTATTGCTATAAAATGCGTTCCGCGGGCTTCTGCCAAAGTGCGGAAAGCATTTGCCTTCTCATAGTCGGGCACAAAATGCATCGGTACAAAGATATTTGTTTTTATTTTCTTCACAAACTGTTCGGGGCCTCTCATATATTCACGTCCCAGACGCGAATCTACAGGAAACATTGCCACATCCAGTTCATGCGTATAATCATACAGATAATCCAGTTCATGAAGGAAATTCTTTTCATATCCCTTCCATTCCTGTTCCGTACTCTCTTCCATCCAATGCCAGTTGTTCAAGTCTCCGGCATGGAAAATTTTCTTCCCCTCCGTTTCTATCAGGAAAGACACTCCTACGTCTGTAGACCCGAAAGCCCTGACCGACAAAGTTTCATCAGCATACTCCTCTCCTTTTTTCAGCCAGACGGCGTCTTCTTTCTGCGCCCTTCTATGCTTCAGAATATCCTTCGAAAAGATATAGATGATGTCCGGTCGCTGTTTCTTCCATTCCAGCACTTCCTTATTGAAATGGTCAGGATGGAAATGGCTGGCCAACACATACAACTTTCCGGGACGGTGCAAGAGTTCATCATGCACCCTTCCCCGTTCGGGTGTCACCACAGGTTCTTCAGGCTGTTCATTCATCAACCTGCGCAGGGCAGCTTCCGCCTGCTTGTCCTCCGTGTCACGGTAATAATCCATGATAACGGTATAACCATCGCCCAACAGAGCAAATCCGCTATGATAAATATAAACTAGTTCCATACCTCTTACAACAAACTTACTTGCCAATAGGTTGTACCTGCGCACGCGTCTTCTTGTCTATCTCCAGAAACATATAATTCACTTTTCCCGAATGGATAAGCGAGTCATTTTCCCTATATTTCCTATTGGCATATTCCTTTGATTTCTCATAGGTCAGTTTCGACATTTGGTTCTGCGATTTCCCCACCATGGTAGAATCCAGTTTTTCATCGGGAAAGAAATCGTCCAAATTCACATCCCCAATCATCGTTGTCTCCAGAAAATTCATATCGGTGTGACTCTTGTCCGTATAATAGCCCACAAACATATGCCCGGGGATACGCACCAATATAGGATTGATGTTTATAGCCTTGAGTAATGAGGCAAACAACACGCTCCCGTCTACACAATTTATCTGCGAAGACTCCAGCGCATCGTCCAATGTGCGCACACGCTGGGTATAAACCACATTCGATGACAAACTGCTGTTGGTGGTGGAGCTGTATTTGAAGTTACGTTTCTGCAATACATTCCACAAGGCATAGACCTGTCTGTCTACATTCTCGGCCTGACTCGCATTTCCCTGATACCCCAGAAAGCGATTGACCAGACGCGTATCCAGTGCCTCACGCAAGAGTTTGTCTATCTGCGGATGCTCCTCGTTCACATAAGCAGCAAAGAACTCGCCTGTATCGTGAAATTTCATTCTATCGTCTACATAGCCAAGCGGACACTCGTTGATACTCCGCATGGAAATGGTTTTCAATCGTTGGGGCAATTTCTTTCCGTTGAGTTCCGCCTTTACAGATATGCTAACGGGCACTGCCTGATTATTGTCACGCAAAGCCTGATAGTTCCAGATGATGTCGGGAAAAACAAGATATTCCTTGCCGGACTTGGGCAAGATAAATTCGGAAACAGATTCAGAAAAGAAAGGAGTCTCAGCCACTTCTATGCGCAATTTGCTGTTGGCATAGCTGTTTTTTATACGAATGGCGATACCCGACTTCGGGTTGCCGATATAGTCGGAATCAGCAGGAACAATCAGGTTTCCATCCGTGGTAGCCGTAGAAAGTATAGTAGCCGGAAACACATTGCCGCCTAATTGGTCTGTTATCTCAAAACCGCTCCGAAACGGCTCATAGTGATAGACAAATACAGAAAAAGACATCACCAGAATGACGGATAGCACAATGGTCGACCACTGCCACCTATCGAGTTTTTTCAGATTTACTTTCCTCATATTCATTAATCAATTTAATTCCGGCACGAAACCGAATGCCATAACCGTCATCAGGCTAAAACTTACACCTGTCATAGGGGAGAAACATCCCTCCCCTATGACAGGCAGAATGACAGTTGTACGTTAGAGAGCCGACATCTTTTCGAAAGGCATATCCGCCCGCTTTTTATCTTGCAGCGATGCTTTCAATTTCCACCAATGCACCTTTCGGCAATGCCTTAACCGCTACTGCAGAACGAGCAGGAAAATCACCTTCAAAATAGTTGGCGTAAACAGCATTCATTTCTGCAAATAAAGACATATCCGCCAGAAAGACAGTCGTCTTTACAATATTTGCAGTAGTCAAACCGGCTGCAGCCAACACATTCTTGATATTTTCAAAAGCTTGGGCAGTCTGTTCGGCAACTCCTCCCGGAACAAACTCACCGGTAGCAGGGTCTACAGGCAACTGACCTGAGAGAAATACCATACCATTAGCCTCAATTGCCTGGCTATAAGGTCCTATAGCAGCAGGAGCTTTCTCAGTAAAAATCACTTTTTTCATGTTTATCAATGTTTTAATAATTAAAATCAAATTTTGACGGGCTAAATTAGCACTTTTTTTGCTATAAAGTGCAGATATGACTAAACAATCTGACTTTTTTTTACGTTCATTTAACATCGGCACCGATAGAAACAAAAGTAGATTTTTTGGAGCTTCGTTTTTTTATTAATTTAAAAAAAACGGCATTTTTTTCTCCCTTTTGAGGAGTTTTTCAAAAAAAACAACTACATTTGCATCGGTAAACGCAGAACTTACCAATCTGGCAAGTCTCGTTTACATTCCGATATAATATCTATAACATATTAAATCCCGTAATCATAAATGATGAGCTGCGATTTCAAGGCATTTCATGTGTCGGTTGCGTGCCCTGATTACATAATAAAAAAGAAACATTTTACTAATAACATATACTATATGTATAACATCATTCAATTAAACGACAAAGACTTGTCAGAATTACAATCAATCGCCAAAGAGTTGGGTATCACCAAAACAGAGTCTCTGAAGAAAGAAGAACTCGTTTACAAGATTCTGGACGAGCAAGCAATAGTCGGAGCAACTAAAAAAGTAGCGGCGGCCAAAGCTACCGAAGACCGCAAAGACAGCCAGCCTAAAAAAAGATCTCGCATCAGCGTCAAAAAAGAAGGTGACAAAGTGTATACTGCCACCAAGGATAAAGCGCAAAAGCTGGAAGCAAACACTGCACCGACAACGGCTGCACCCATCGCAGAAGAAGCTGATAAAGGAGTAGCTCCCGCAGTTGAAACAGTTCAGCCCATTCAGGAAAAAACAGTAACGGAAGCAGTCGAAAAGTCTGAACCGAAGAAAAGAGGCCGCAAGCCGGGTACAAAGAATAAAACTACTGCCAAAACGGAAAAACAACCTGACGCAGTAGCAGAAGAAACTGACGGCACCACCTCTCAGAAAGCTCCGGCAGCCGCTGCTCCGAAAGAAAAAGAAGTAATTCTTCCCGAATTGGATTTCGACAGTGATGCAGACGACTTCATTCCCATCGAGGACCTTCCCTCGGAAAAGGTTGAACTTCCTACCGAATTACTCGGAAAGTTTGAAGCAACCAAAAATGAAACACCTGTTCCCGCTGCCACTCCAGCCCCGAAATTCCAGCCGCGTCAACCGCGTGAGCAAAACCCGAGATACAACAATCCGAATCAGCGCAACAACAATAATAATTACAGTAACCAACGTCCGGCCAACAATAACAACGCAGAAGGTCCGGAGGCTCCACAACAGCAACAGGCCCCCGAACGCAAGCCAGTAGAAAAGCCTTACGAATTTGAAGGCATCCTGACCGGAACCGGTGTTCTGGAAATTATGCCTGACGGTTATGGTTTCCTCCGTTCGTCAGATTACAACTACCTCTCTTCGCCGGATGATATTTACGTGTCCCAGTCGCAAATCAAACTGTTTGGTCTGAAGACAGGCGATGTAGTCGAAGGCTCTATCCGTCCGCCCAAAGAAGGAGAAAAATACTTCCCGTTGGTGAAAGTAGAAAAGATTAATGGTCTGGACCCCGGACTCGTGCGCGACCGCGTTCCCTTCGACCACCTCACTCCATTGTTCCCCGACGAAAAGTTCAAACTTTGCAAAGGTGGTTACAGCGACAACCTTTCTGCGCGTGTAGTAGATATGTTCGCCCCCATCGGTAAAGGACAACGTGCACTGATTGTGGCTCAGCCCAAAACCGGTAAGACCATCCTAATGAAAGACATTGCCAATGCTATTGCTGCCAATCACCCCGAAGTCTACATGATTATGTTGCTTATTGACGAACGTCCTGAAGAAGTAACCGACATGGCGCGCAGCGTTAATGCCGAAGTTATCGCTTCTACATTCGACGAACCGGCAGAACGCCACGTGAAGATTGCAGGTATCGTGCTCGAAAAGGCAAAACGCATGGTAGAATGCGGTCACGATGTCGTGATTTTCCTCGACTCTATCACCCGGTTGGCCCGTGCATACAATACCGTTTCTCCCGCATCGGGTAAAGTATTGTCAGGTGGTGTGGATGCCAATGCCTTGCACAAGCCCAAACGTTTCTTCGGAGCCGCACGTAACATCGAAGGCGGCGGTTCACTCACCATTATCGCTACCGCATTGATTGATACCGGTTCTAAGATGGATGAAGTAATCTTCGAAGAATTCAAGGGTACAGGTAACATGGAGTTGCAGCTCGACCGCAACCTCAGCAACAAGCGTATCTTCCCTGCCGTCAACATCGTTGCATCCAGCACCCGCCGCGACGACCTGTTGCTCGACAAGACTACCCTCGACCGTATGTGGATTCTGCGTAAGTATCTGGCAGATATGAACCCTATCGAAGCAATGGATTTTGTAAAGAGCCGTCTGGAAAATACGCGTGACAATGAAGAATTCCTGATGAGCATGAATTCATAAACAGCAGGCGAAAGCCTCTTACATACGTTATAAAAAAAGGCCGCGTGCATCCCCCAACGGAGCACGCGGCCTTTTCAGTTTGTTCGCGTCATAATGACAAGGGGTAAATTATTTTCCACAAAAGGGATATAATTATAAAACTTGGGCATTTCCAAGAACTAGACTTCAATCGCTTCTACAAAATTCAGCATTTCAATGGCTGCATCAACCGTAACGACTCCTTGTTTGTAAAGCCTGATTGTAGCATATAATTGGTCATTGGCAACAGGTCTCATTATCGAATCGTACTGTCGGTCACTTTTCCCTTTCGGTTATCTACAACAAGTTCCAACCACTCATACAGTTCTTCCCCAAGCCTTGCTTCTGATAAGATATATAACATCGCCCCTGTATGTATTCATTCCTTCATTTATAGTTATAGAGCATCAATCACATCCACAGGCAAGCCTGTGATTCGGGAAATAACAGCACTATCCAGCCCTTCTTCCTTCATTTTGCGTACATTGGACAAACGCTCCAGTTCACGACCTTTCTGTAATCCTTCCTGCAATCCTTCCTCATGCCCTTTCCATTTTGCCGTATCAATCACATTGGTCAAGTCGCGATAAGCCTTCAAACTTTCTTCATATTCCATCCGTTTCTGAGGAGTAAACCTCGCTATCTCGGCAGCCTCAAAAAGACGGGTAAACACACGTTCCTGCAAGGCGGCAGGGCGTTCCAGCAAACGGGACAGATTGTGCAAAACAAACATCCACTTGTCAAACGGTGTAACCAGTTCGTCCTCACTCTTATGGAATTTGGGCATTTCCAAGTAGACAAAGGTCAGTTTGTCATAAAACACCTCCTTGCGATGGATATCCATCAGTTTCACTTCATGGTGGAAATAATTCTCATCATCACGGTCTTCATCAAACACAAAGTTCAGAATACCGACAGTGTATACAGCCTTCAATTCATAGTTCCAGTCGCCACGTTTGACCTGCTCACGAATAGGAAAAGAAGCATAAAACACGCTGCGGTCCTTGAAGAACTTCTGACCCGCCTTCTGCATCTCAACGATGAATTTCTCACCTACCGTATTTTCGCAATAAACGTCAAAGACTGCTTTTCGGTCCAACTCCGCCATGCCCAAATGCTCGGCATTCAGATAGGTGACATCCGTTATCTCGTGCTCCAAATGAAGCAGAGAGTTAAGAAAATCTATCAGCAGGTCTTTGTTCATAGGGGTGCCGAAAAGGAGTTTGAATCCGAAATCGGTATAGGGGTTGACATATCTTTCGGGAAATTCATCTGTAAACATGACCATTGAAGTTTGATTATTAATTGCAAAGATAACAAATTAAACGACTATATTCTCATCGTGAAGGACGTTTTTTTATCACTACATCAATCTTCATATCCAAAACAAGTTGCCCCGGTGCCATGTCCGTCTTCGCTCATGCGGGCAAGACAGAGGTAATTCCATCACCACATTCCACCACTCGCGCTTCACTGCCGCTATCACTTCATCCAAGCCACAACCTTCACACTCCGTGATGACATAGTGGATGACGATAGCATAAAAATCTAAATCGTCTGCTCGCCATTAATCACCTTATAAAAATAAGATTCACTCATGTGAAGCCCTTTTATCAACAGACTATATTTGATATGGGCGGCTTTTACCAAAGCTTTCACGCTTTCAGCCAGTTTTTTCGTGTTAAAGTTTCTATCTTTCATATTTATTTTGATTAAATATTGCAAACTATATCAATAATATGTGAATTATCTTTCCACAGTGGACAGACGCGTTATTTTTATCCTTTGTAACTTGTCGCCATATTTACGAAACAAACTTATAAACAAAATTCGTTATGGCTAAAAAAGCATTGAAACAAAACATTTCCATCTGTGAAATACAGAAAATGATTCACCAATGGAAAGCCCGGGGAATCAGCGACTCTGCCTGTCTGAAACTCCTCGACCTCTATTTGGGATTACCTCCGTATATGACTGCCGAAGGAATCTATCCTCTACGCAACTTTTACCAAATCAGCCAATCCCTAAAAACCACACACACGACCATTCTACTGGAAAATATCAGAAAGTGCGGTACATTTGGACTTGTTTGGGATGAGAACCATAGCAAACTGCTTGGGTTCTACTCTCCACTATGGCAACAGGTACAGAAAAAAGGAACTGCCCAAAACACAGATTCTGTTGCCGGTTCAGCAACTACAGTTGCTAGTCCGGCAACTACAGCTGCAAATTTAGCAACTGCAGATAATAATATATTATATAATATAAATAATAATATAT